>Ga0116186_1000007_pt1 | contig 264791 bp, 205 predicted proteins | sample AD_JPNNA4_MetaG_FD_89806 | JGI IMG/M metagenome (GOLD analysis project Ga0116186, IMG submission 89806) | Active sludge microbial communities of municipal wastewater-treating anaerobic digesters from Japan - AD_JPNNA4_MetaG | ecosystem: Engineered > Bioreactor > Anaerobic > Digestate | place...
GCCCCCCACACGCCAGACATGGTCTGGTCGCCGAGTCGGGGACTTCAAACCCTCAGCCCCCTGGACGGAGTCTGCCCAAATCCCTGCGGATCTGGGCCGCGACGCGCCGGGAACATGCCCGAGCCCGGCCTGGCCCCCTGACCGGTCAGTCCTGGGCGGGGCCTGGGTTCGTTTGACAGCCTCGCAGGCCGTGGGTAGGGTTCTTCTTCCCGGGGGAACGTCCGATGCGCCTTTCCTTCGTCTATGCCCCGTACCGCCACAAGCGCTTCTCGGAGAACCTCGAGGTGGTGGACGAGGACTTCGGGCTGCTGCCACCGATCAATCTGGCCTGGGCGGCAGCCATCGCCGAGAAGGCGGGCCATCAGGTCCAGTTGATCGACGCCAGGGCCGAGGGGCTGTCCCTGTCGGAGGTCCTGCAGCGCCTGCGGTCCTTCGGCACCGAGGCCGCGGGGTTCTACTTCTCCACCTACATGTTCCACGACACGCTGGCCTGGGCCCGGGCCGTCCGGGAGGCCCTGAAGGTCCCCATCCTGGCCGGGGGTGTGAACCTCTCCCTGTACCCCCGCGAGACCCTGGCCACCGGCGTTGTCGATTACGGGGTCTCGGGTCTGGCGGTGGACGCCCTTCCGGCCCTGCTGGAGGCCCTGGAACGGGACCGGGATCCGGCGGGCATCCCCGGGGTGGTCTGGCGCCGAGGGGACGAGATCGGGCTGGAACCGCCCCGGGTGGACCGGGGGGCCTTCGCCCGGCACCCCTTTCCGGCCCGGCACCTGCTCCCGAACGACCGCTACTACTCCATCACCTCCCAGAGACGGCACTTCACGGTGATGTTGACCTCCACCGGGTGTCCCCAGCACTGCTCCTTCTGCCCCATCGCCCACATCCCCTACCGGGTCCGGCCCGTGGACCAGGTGCTGGCGGAGGTGGAGCAATGCGTCCATGGGCTCGGCATCCGGGAGATCGACTTCTTCGACGCCGATCTGGCCGCCAGTCGCGGACGCCTCCGGGACCTCTGCGACGGCCTGCGGGATCGCCGTCTGGACCTGGAGTGGTCCTGCCGCTCCTGCATCGACTCCCTGGATCGACCCACCCTGGCCCGGATGGCCGAGGCGGGATGCCGGAAGGTCTACCTGGGGATCGAGACCCCCGACGACACGCTGCTCCAGAAGATGCAGAAGCGCCTGGACACCTCCCGGGTCCAGGAGGTGATCCGGGCCGCCCAGGAGGTGGGCATCCGGCCCCTGGGCTTCTTCATGACCGGGGTCCCGGGAGAGACCCGGAGGACGATCCTCCGAACCATCCGGTACGCCCTCTCCCTGGGCCTGGACTATGCCCAGTTCTCCCGGACCATCGCGAAGCCCGGCACCGACCTGCACCGCCAGGTGTGCCAGGTGACGGGATCGGACCCCTGGCGGGAGTGGGTCCTGGGCCGCCGCGCCGAGGACCGCCTGCCGACCCCCTGGACGGACCTCTCGGCCCGGGAGGTCGAGGCCTGGACCAAGGCCGTCTATCTGGCCTTCTATTTCCGGCCGGGATACCTCGGACATGCGGTCGCCCGCTTCCGGTCGCCCGACGAGGCGATCCGGAGCGCCCGGACCGCTGCCCGGATGATCCTCCATGCCTGGAAGCGGGAGGCCTGATGCGTCCCCCCGTGCCCCGGCGCAGCGTGACGGCCTTCCCGTCCACTCTGGCAAGGATCCGGCCGTTCCAGACGCCGACGCCGACCCGGGACCGGGTGGCCGAGGAGTTTCGGAGGCGTCTGGGCTGTCCCGCGGTCCGCTTCACCGCCTCAGGCCGCGAAGGCCTCCAGGTCCTGGCCCGACTGGCCCGGGACCTGGGCCGGACCCGGGCATACGTCCCGACCCTGACCATCGAGGCGGTCCCGGAGATCCTCCGCCGATGCGGCTTCGAGGTGATCCCCCTGGACATCGACCCGGACACGCTGTCCCTGACCCCCGACCTCCTGCGCCGGGCCTGTCGGGGACCCGGCATCGCCCTGGTCACCCACTACTTCGGCCTCCCAGCCGAGATGCCGGCCCTGCGGTCGGTTGCCGAGGACCTGGGGATCGACCTGCTGGAGGACTGCGCCCACGCCCCCCTGGCCACCGTGGAGGGGCAACCGGTCGGGACCTTCGGGATCGGGGGCTTCTTCAGCTTCGAGAGCCGCAAGCCCCTCAACGCGATGGGCGGTGGACTGGTGTTCAGTCGGGACCCCCGGATCGCCGCCTCGCTGGCGACCCTGGCCCTCCCGCCCCCGTCGCGCTGGCAGGATGCCCGAAAACTGGCCTACACCGCCGCCGAGGCCCTTGCCTGGTCCCGGCCGGGGTTCCGCTGGATCGCCCCGTGGCTCCACCAGGAGCAGGGACGACGCCTCTTCGTGGGCATCTACCGGCGCATGCACGCCTCCAGCCGGGCCCCCACCGCCGGGTTCTCGGACCTCCAGGCCGCCCTGCTGGAGCCCCAGATCACCGCCTTCGACGACCAGGTCCGGCGCAAGGCGGCCCTGGCCCGCCGGTACCGGCAGGGCTTGCCGGCCTCCTGGGTCCTGCCCCTGGACCCCCCGGACCGGCCCCACCTCTGGTACATGTTCGTCGTGCGCCACCCCCAGGCCCGGGACCTGGGCCGGTTCCTCCGGCGGGAGGGCATCGATTGCGGGATCGGCTCCGAGGTGCTGCCCCTCTGCGGGGACGGGGCGGCGACCCCCGGCGCCCGGGAGGTGGTCCAGACCGCCCTGGAACTGCCCATGCACGACGCCCTCCGGGAGGAGGACGTGGACCGGGTGTGCGAGGTGGCGGCCCGGTTTCAGGGGTCCCGGGGACCCAGCACCCGGTAGAGGCCGATCGTCATCCCCTCGGGGTCGGCCAGGCACCACGGGAAGTCCAGGTCATGGCGGGGCCCCACGTCCCGGTCCACCGGCAGGGGCCGCAAGGGGATCCGCTGCTCCACCACCGGCTCCAGGCGAAACCGGTCCATCATGGCCCGGCAGGCAGGGTGCTCCTCGGCCGAGGCGTCGCAGGCCCGGAGCCAGCACCGGGTGCCCCGGAGGAAGAAGACCGGCACGTCCAGGGGCGCACCGGCGGCCAGAAAGGCGTCGGGCCCCAGCGTCACCACCCCCTGGAGGTGGAAGCGGTCGTCGGGGTAATGGAGGTGCAGGCGCTCGCCCGGGGAGTCCAGGTAGCCCCGACGAACCAGCACGGCGGGGCCGGACCCGACCTCCCGCAGGGCCCGGGCGATCAGGGCCTCCTCGTCGGCGGCGTGGGTCCGGGCCCAGAGTCCCGGCACAGTCACCAGGCTGCTGCCGACCAGGGCCAGCACGACCGCCAGGGCCAGCATCGCGAAGGACGGCCTCGGCAGGCGATCCCGAAGGCCCAGGAGGCCCTCGATGCCCAGGGCAGCCGCCATCAGCACGAAGGCCGCCGCCGGGGCCTGGACCCGCTGCACCGAGACATAGGGCAGGTCCACCAGGGAGACGGCGGTCCAGGCCAGCGCCAGGCCCCAGAGCACCCAGGCCGCCCGCCGCCGGACGCTGACCAGGGGGGCGAAGGCCGCCAGCACCGTGGCCGCCGCCGGGAAGAGGTGAAACCAGGTCACGAGGCTGCGACGGGGCAGGTCCCGGGCCAGCAGCACGGGCCAGGCCCACGGGGAGAAGACCGACGGGAGGTTGCCCACGGACCGCTCGACCTCCAGGCCAGCGGCCAGGTGGACCAGCCGGGCTCCGAGGACCAGCACGAGGGGCAGCCCGATCCACCACAGGTGCCGGGCCCGGAAGAGCCCCTCCCGGGGTGCCGCCCAGAGGACTCCCGCTGCCGCCAGGGGCACCAGCACCAGGGACTCGGGACGGGATGTCATCGCCAGGGCCACCATCGTCCCTGCCAGGGCCAGGTCCGCCAGGGACCCGGTACGCCGGGCCCGGAGCAGCAGCGCGAGTCCCCCGAGGGTCCACAGCAGGTTCGGGACCAGCAGGCTCTCGGTCGTGGCGTCCCGGACCATCACCGGGGCCAGGGCCACCAGGCCCAGAGCGGCCAGCCTCCCCATGGACCCGGCCCCCAGTCCCGCCATGAGGGCCCCGGCGGCCAGGGGCATCAGGGACCCCAGCGCCGAGTTCAGCCAGGTCATGGCCTCCGCCGAGGGGCCCGTGACCAGGAAGAGCCATCGGTAGACCGCCAGGGCCCCGGCGCCGTACTTGGGCACCTCGGTCCACTCCCAGACCTGGTGCTCCAGTTGCCAGCCCATGTAGTGCATGATCAGGAAACGGGGCGCCATCAACCGGACCAGCAGTCCCGCCGCCAGCAGCACCGCTGCCACGACCCGGAGACCCCGGCCCGTTCCTCCCCGGAAGAGGTCCCAGGCGAGCCCCCGGGCCGCCCAGGGCAAGGTCAGCACGAAGAGGGCGGTCAGCACCAATCCGAGGGCGCGCATCCAGGCATCCAGGGAGGCCATGCGACGCCGGTCCTCGGGGGTCCGCATCTGGGGGAAGGGCTCCGAGACCAGGCCTCGAGGGTGGTCGTCGGGCCCCGGGGCACGGGCCTCGGCCAAGGCCAGTCCCCCGGGGTCGTTCTGGCGGACGACCCGGACCACCTCTGCCACGACCCGGTCCCAGGGAGGTGCCGGGCGGTCCCCGACCATCGGGCCCAGGAAACGGACCTGGAACGACGGGGTGTGTTCCAGGGCCCCGGGACCTGCCTGCGGACCCTCCAGGCGCACTTCGACAGTGACGCCGGTCGGATCCTCGAAGAGCAGGTGGAGGGCCTGGTCCTCCCGGACCTCCCGGACCTCCCGCTCCCCGAAGACCCGGACCGGTCGGCCGTCGGCATCCCGGAGGACCTCTCCAGCCAGGTCCCGAGCCTCCCCAGGCAGGGGCGCCAGCAGCGCCAGCCATGTCGCGCAGCAGACGATCCCCCGCCTCATCCTGCCCCCGGACCGGGAGTCTCCCGGGAAGACTAGAGGCTCCAGGGGCTCCCGGTCAAACCCGGTGCCGGGGGACCCGGACCAAAACGGTCGTCGCCGAGACCGGGCGGAGCCCCCCGGGACCTGTGGACAGTGGGTCCGCGAGCACCCTGCAGGAGCCCGCGAGGAACGCCGGCCGGAAGACCGTCCCCGCTAGCGTGGCGCCGGGCGGACACAGCGGAAGCCCACGTGGTCGTACCAGGACTCGGGGGGATGGAACTCCCGGGCGTAGGTCCGGGCGCGGCGGCCCGGGTCCCGGAAGGACCCGCCCCGGACCACCCGGCCCTCGGCGGTCTCCCCGACCCGGGGGTCCCGGAGGTCTCCGAGGTCATAGGGCTCCCGGTAGCCGTCCTCGACCCACTCGGCCAGGTTGCCGGCCATGTCCAGGGCCCCGAAGGGACTGGCCCCCTCGGGGTAGAAGCCCACCGGGGCATCCAGCTCCCAGTGGTCCCGGGACCGGAGCACCGAGGCGAACCCCTCCCCGAGGTTGGCCCGGAAGACCCCACCGTCGTCGAACGGCTCCCGGCCCCAGGGCCACGGACGCCCGTCGGTGCCCCGGGCGGCCTTCTCCCACTCGGCCTCGGTCGGCAGCCGCCCGTGGCGCCATCGACAGTAGGTCGCCGCATGGTCCCAGGTGACGCAGTTGACCGGGAAGTTCCCCCGGTCGGGGGACCCGTAGTTGCACAGGCTGAAGGACACGGGCCGGGAACAGACCCCGGCCTCGACGCAGGCCCGGTAGGCCGCGACGGTCACCTCGGTCCGGTCGATGAAGAACCCCGAGACCCAGGGCGTCCGGGCCGGGGTCTCGGCCCGGGCGCAAGGACCGTCCCGTCCCGGGTCGCACCCCATCGGAAAGGGGCCCTCGGGGACGTGGACCATCCCCTCCGGGACCTCCAGGGGGGTCTCGGACGTCCCTCTGACCTCCTCTGGCGTTGGTCCCTCCCGCCCCGCCATGGGAGCGGGTTTCCGATCCGTGGGCCCCGTGGCCGGCGGCGGCGGCCGGGTCCCGCAGGCCACCGCCGCCCAGAGCACCGGCAGGAACCCAACTCCCCAGGCCCAGGACCTCCGGCGGGCGACCAACCTCCCCTCCATGGCCACCTCCCGTCACGTCTCCGGGTCGTCGCCCAGGCCTCGAAGCATCTCCACCAGCTCCCGGACCACGACCTCCAGGGCCTCCGGGTCCGTCCCCCGGACCACCAGCGAGACCCCCACCTCCCCGCGGCGGAAGAAGGGATAGGACCCGATCTCCACCTCCGGGTGCCGTCGCTGGACCTCCCCCAGGGGCCCGGCCATCACCCCCTCGGGGGTCCGGCACCGGACGGTCCGCGATCGGATCGGCGGCCCCCCCTGCAGCGCCGGAGCCAGGGACTCGAACATCGCCTGGGCAATCACCGGGACCCCGGCCAGCACGAAGACGTTGCCGATGCGGTAGCCCGGCGCGGTACTGACCGGGTTGTCGATCAGGGAGGCGCCCTCCGGCACGTCGGCCATCTTGAGCCGGGCCTCGGTGACCTCCCCAGGGGCATAGTGGGCCCGAAGGCGCGCCTCGGCCTCGGGATGCCGGACCACCGGCACGCCGAAGGCCCTGGCCACGGCCCCGGTGGTGATGTCGTCGTGGGTCGGGCCGATGCCGCCGGTGGTGAACAGCCAGGTGCACCGATCCCGCAACTGGCGGACCGCCTGGACGATCTCCTCCTCCCGGTCCCGGACCACCCGGGCCTCGATGACCGGGACCCCCATCTCCCCCAGGCGCCTGGCCAGGAAGGCCAGGTTCTGGTCCTGGGTCCGACCCGACAGGACCTCGTTGCCAATGATCAGCACCGCCGCGGTGGGTCCTGGTTCCATGATCTCCTCCGGTCAGCCGAAGTCCTTCTCCTCCAGGTCATCGGCCCCCTCGGCATCGCCCTCGACGTCCCGGGTCTCCGGGGCCTCTTCCAGGGCCTCTCGCTCCTTGTACCACTCGGTGGCGATGATCTGGCTCATGATCTCCGAGGTCCCGGTCCAGATGCTGGCCAGGGCCAGGTCCCGGACGATCCGCTCCACCGGATAGACCCGGGTGTACCCGATGCCCCCCATCACCTGCATCGCGTGGCGAGCCACCTGCTGGCAGGACTCGGTGATGAACTTCTTGCTCTCGCTGACCAGCCGCCGGACCCGCCCCGGCGGCTCCCCGGCGTCCACGGCCCGGGCGGTCATGTAGGCCATGGCCCGGCAGGCGTCCAGCAGCATGGCCGACTCGGCCACCTGGAACGAGACCCCCTGGAACTCCTTGATGGGACGTCCGAAGGCCCGGCGTCGGCGGGTGTAGCGCGTCGCGATCTCCAGGGCCGGCCGGGCGGCCCCGATGGTCATCGCCGCGGTGCCCAGGCGCTCGGGGATCATCATCGTGTAGAAGACCTCGACGCCCCCGTTCACCCGCCCCAGCACGTTGCGTCCCGGCACCCGGACCTCGTGGAAGCGCACCCGGGCGGCACCCCCGCCCCGGCAGCCCATCAGCCCGTAGAGGTAGTCCGTCTCGACACCGGGGCCCCGGTCCACCAGGAAGGCCGTGATGCCCTTGTGGGGCGGGGCCTCGGGGTCCGTCCGGGCATAGACCAGGAAGTAGTCCGCCGCGGCCCCTCCCACGATGAACCGCTTGGCGCCGCTGATCACCCAGTCGTCCCCGTCCCGAACCGCCCGGGTGGTGGCCCCGAAGAAGTCCGACCCGCCCCGGGGCTCGGTGAGGCACTCGGCGGCGAAGATCCGCCCCTGGAGCAGCGGCCGAACGTAGCGTTCCTTCTGCTCGTCGGTGCCATGGATCAGGACGGCATCGCAGACCAGCTCCGCCCCCACCCCGAAGATGCAGGCGAAGATGTAGCCCAGCGTCCCCACCTCCTCCATCACCATGCAGGTGTCCACCCAGGTGAGCCCTCGACCGCCCCACTCCCGGGGGTAGCGGGCCCCCATCAGGTTCCGGCGCCCCGCCTCGGCCAGGAACTCCTTCGGGAACTGGACCTCGTCCCGATCCATCGCCAGGATGAGGTCGCGAGGCACCGACTTCACGAAGTCCCGGACCTCCTCCCGGAGGGCCTTCCCGGCATCGCTCAGCAGGGGGTCGATCATCGGGTGACCTCCACCGTGGGATGCAACGATTCTAGACCAGCGCCAGGACCCTTGTCTGTGGCCCCGCCCAGGTCTCGGCCACGGTGATCCCCGGCGCCTCCCCGGGGCCAGGCGGGAATCCTCACCGCGTCGGGTCGGCCTCCTCCAGCAGCGGACCCTCGTCGGGAAACCCGCCGCTCTGGTTGAACAGGTCCCCCAGGGGCCCCAGCACCGCGGGCCAGTCCGTCTGGGGGACCTGCACCCCGGCCCGCAGGAACGCCCCCCAGGCCGAGTAGTCCCCTACGGCCGCAAAGAGGTCCCCCCCGGCCATCACGTCCTGCTGGATCTTGACCCCCGCCCCCCGGATGGCCTGGTAGAGGGCCGCCTCGACCCCGCCGGCCGAGACCTCGACGATCCGGACGTCGGGCAGCCCCTCCTGCACCGCCTCGAAGGCCGCCACCGAGTCCACCGCGGGCATCACCCGCAGCCGGGGCTCCCGCTGCCCCTGGGCCACCGCCACAGGCCAGTCGTCCCGGACCAGCGCCCAGTCCCAGGCCTCCGCCTCGGCGATGGCCCGCGTCACCCGGTCCGTGTCCGAGGTCTTCTGGTCCACGTAGAGCACCAGGTCCAGTTCCCGAGCCAGGGCCAGGGCCTCCTCGAAGGTCGGCACCTGGCGGTCCTCGGGGCCATCACCGCCGGGCCCCGTGAGGCGCAGCTCCCGAACCTCCGCCAGGGTCATCTCCGAGACGGGGCCGCTGCCGTCGGTGGTGCGATCCACGGTGGGGTCGTGCATCAGCACCAGGGCCCCGTCCCGGGTCTCCCGGACATCGATCTCGGCCAGGGACGCCCCGATGGCCGCGGCGCCCCGGATCCCGCCCAGGGAGTTCTCCGGGTGCCGCCGGTGGTCCCCCCGGTGGGCCGCCACCATCACCCGGTCGCAGCGGCGGTCCCACAGGCAGTCCGCTGGACGTCGGGGCCCGGCCCGTGGCACCACCGGTCCCAGTCCCAGGTCCTCCACGGCCGCCGCGGTGCACTCCTCAGGAGCCGTCACAGGGTTGCACCCCATCGGCCGTCCCCCGGGGATCCCCATCGCGAAAGGGGCCCCGAAGATCGGGTCCGGCCGGTCGGTGCTGATCAGATGCACTCCCAGTTCCAGGGCCGCCTCCACCTCCTCCCGGGTCTCGGGTCCGGACCGCACGAGGTAGCCCGCCGCCACGTCCCGCCGGACCGCCTCCTGGTCCCGAAGGGGATTGCCGTGCTCCATCACCGCCCCCCAGGGCTCCCCGGCGCCTCCCCGGGCAAAGAAGACGGCCCCCCAGAGGTCCGGGTGGAGGTCCAGGTAGGCCTCGCGGTGGGCCCCCTCGTCCAGCAGCACGAAGACCACCCGCCCCCGGGTCTGCCGCAGCGTGGGCCAGCCTCGAGACGCGATGGCCTCCCGGATCGAGGTCCCCTGGCCCCGGACGTCATCGGGAAGCATGAGCCGGGAGGCCGGAAAGACTCCCAGCACCTCCCGGTCCAGGTCTTCCAGGTGCCCCGTGATCGGCACGTCGTCCATGTCGTCCTTGGGCTCCACGAGGACAAAGATCGGGGCGTGGCCCCGGTGGGCATCGGACCATCCCCGGATCGCCTGCAGGCACTCCCGGAACGTGGCGCAGGTGGTCTCCGGGTCCATGTAAGGGATGTGAAAGACCGTGAAGGCCTGGAGGTCCGGGTCCCAGTGGACGTCCAGTTCGACCTGCCGGACCCCCTGGCGTTCCAGTTGAACCTTCAGCGGGGCATGGGTGTAGTTCCACTCGGGGGGCGCGCCGGGCGACGCGACGTGGTAGGAGTTGTGGGTCCCCTCCCACTGGAGGTGGTCCAGTCGCAGCCGGTCGTCCAGGGGCCCCGGAGGGGGCGGCTCCTCGCCCCCTCCCTCCGAATCGAGTCCCCAGTCCCCCGCTTCCGGGACATCCCCGGGCCAACGGAGGTCCTCGCCATCGTCCCCCTGGACGTCCCGGTCCTCCACATCCTGGCTCCCGGGGCCTGGATCCACCTCTTGGGCCAGGACATCCCCGACGGTGTCCCCGACGACATCGGGCCCGGCCGACGGGGACCCGCAGGCCGCCAGCACCAGCACCCATCCCCAGCCAGGACCCTTCCAGGACCGTTCCATGATGCCTCCCGGCCACGGGCGGCCCGGAAGCCGCCCCGACGGGGGAACGCTAGCACGCCTCCGGGCCTCCCCGAAAGCGGGCCTTTCCACTAGCATTGGGGCCAGGAGGCAGGGGCCGATGGCCGACCATCACCGAGTCGCTCCCCTGGAGGGATGGGCCCTGGGCCTCGTGCTGCTGGCCCACCTGGTCGTCGCGCCCTGGTACCCGGACCTCCACTCGGCCAACGAACTCTCCCGCCTCTATACCGCCTATGCCCTCCTCCAGGGCGACGTGGAGATCGGCCCCTTCCTGGCCCGGCACGGGGACATCAACGACAAGTCCCGGGTGGCCGACTCGTGGTTCAGCGACAAGCCCCCCGGAACCGCCCTGGTGGCCCTGCCGGCCCTGGCCCTGCGACGGGCCCTCGGGGGCCCGGAAGACCCCGCCGCGGACCTGCTCCTGGCCCGGCTGGTCGCCGGCGTGCTGCCGACCTTCCTGCTCCTGATCCTGCTGCGACGGGAGATGGCGACGCTGGAGGTGCCCCCCCCGGCCCGGGCCCTGGCCCTGGCCACCTACGGCCTGGGCACCCTGGCCTTCCCGTACACGGTGCTGTTCTACGGGCACCAGCTGGTGGCGGTGCTGGTCTTCGCCGTCACCTGGCTCCTGATCCGCCCGGGCCCCCTCTCCCGGGCCGGTGCGGCGGCGGTGGGCTTCCTGTCGGCCCTCTGTGTCGCCACCGAGTACCAGTCGGCGGTCTACCTGCTGCCTTTGGCGACCTTCTTCCTGGCCCGGGTCCGTCCCCTGCCGTCCCGGGTCCTGATGGCCCTGGCCGGGGCCATGCCTCCCCTGATCGCCCTGGGCCTCTACCACGAGGCCGCCTTCGGGGCCCCCTGGCGGACCGGCTATTCCTTCGTCGCGAATCCCTTCTTCGCCAGTGTCCACGCCCAGGGCTTCATGGGCGTCCGGGGACCCCGATGGGTCCCCTTTGCCGGCAGCCTCTTCGGTCCTTCCAAGGGCCTGCTGTTCTTCACGCCGGTGGCCGCCCTGGGCCTGCTGGGGGTCTGGTCCTATGTCCGCCGGACCCCTCGGCCCCTTGCGGTGCTCCGGGTGGTCCAGGTGGCCCTGCCCATCGCATTCGTGTCATCGATGGTCTACTGGGACGGCGGATGGACCGTGGGTCAGCGGCACCTGACGCCCCTGGTGCCGCTGCTGGTGACCCCGGCGGCGCTGCTGGCGACCCGCACCCCCTGGGCCGGGGCCCTGGCCCCGGGCCTGGCGGTCAGCTCGGTGATGATGACCGGCACCTCGACGCTGGTCTTCCCCCACCTCCCGGAGTCCTTCCCGAACCCCTTCCACGACCTCGTGGTGCCCCTGGCCCGGGAGGGCTGCCTGGTCCCGATGCGCCTGGACCTCCCGGCATCGCTCGTCGTGCTGGTCCTCGGAGCGGGATGGCTGGCCCTGGCCGTCACGACGGTCCTGGTCCTGGTCCGGAAACCCGGGGCCCGGGCGCTCGTGCTGGCGATCATGGTGCTGCTTCCGACGGGGTGGTTTGCCGGGTCCTCCCGGCTGGCCCGCCTGGACCCGGCCCAGGCGCAGCGGGACCGGGCCTTCCTGCTGGACCTCTGCCGACAGGCCCGGCGACCGCCGTCCCCGACCCCTCCGGGGGTCGTTCCCCGACGGTGATCGTCCTCTCGACACCCCGCCGCATGCCCGTCCGGTCACTCCCCGGGAGGAGCCGCGGGGGGCCGCCGGCGAAACCCCTGGCGCAAGAGTCGTCCATCCTCGGGGACCACTCCCCGACCCCCCAGCAGGATCCCCAGGAAGACCAGCACCGCGATTCCCGTGGCCCCGATCGGCCACTCCGACGGGACCGCCAGGGACGCCAGGGAGGCCCCCAGGGCCCCGAGGGCCGCCACCCAGAAGGTCCGCAGCCAGGGCAAGTCCCCGAAGGAACGCCGCACCCAGGACCCGGTCACGAGGGTCCCGCAGAGCGCCGCCGCCACCACGGACCCGGCGGCCACCCGGCTCGGGTCGATTCCCGACAACGGCAGCCCGGCCCCCAGGCCCAGGGCCAGCACCACCAGGGAGACCAGGCCGCTCCAGAGGGGGGCCGCCGGGCGCCCCGAGGAGGCCAGCACCGCGTTGCCCACCGAGGTCACCGCCATGAGCGCCCCACCCCCGAGCAACCACGGGAGCGTCTCGGCCCCGGCCCGAAACGCCGGCCCGAAGAGCAGTCCCAGCAGGGGCCCCGGGGCCGCCCCCAGCACCGCGACAGCGCCAAAGGACAGCACCGAGGCCAGGCGCAGGGCCCCCGAGGCGGTGCGCCCGGCGGCCTCCACCTCCCCGGCGCTGGTCGCCCGGGAGACCAGGGGGAAGACCACGAAGGTCAGCGAGATGACCGCCTGATAGGGCAGCAGCGAGACGTTCCGGGCGGCCCCATAGACCCCGGCCACCGCCGAGGCCCCCTCGGGTCCCTCCCCGACGGCCCCCAGGAAGGCCTTGAGGGCGATGACGTCCGCCTGCAGCAGCAGGTTCAGCACCAGGGCATAGCCTCCCAGGGGCACCAGGTAGTGCAACAGGTCCCGGACGCCGGGAGTCCGGTCCCCCGGCCCGGAGGCCTCCGAGACCCGGCCCATCCACAGGGCCAGCCCCAGGACCGCCGCCGCCGAGGCTGCGAAGGCCCCGAAGGCCCCGGTCACCGAACCGGTCCAGGCCACCACGGCCACCATCGAGGCGGTCTTGAGGGTGCTGAAGGTCATGTCCAGGGCCGCCTGGCGGGCGAAGAACCGCCGCCCGTTCAGGACCCCCACGATCACGGCGTAGAAGGCGTAGGCGATCACCACCCCCGATGCGGCCCGGATGGGCCCGGCCAGGGCCTCGTCCCGCAGCAGCACCCGGGCCAGCCACCCGGCCCCCAGCAGTCCCGCCAGGCCCACCGGCACGAAGAGGGCCGTGGCCACCCGCAGGCCCACCCGCCGCACCGCCCCGGGACCCGATCCGACCTCCGAGGTCAGCCGCGAGACCGCCTGGACGGTCCCGCCGATGATCACCATCGTGACGACGTTGAGGACCCCCGAGACCACCCGGTACTGGCCGTAGAGGACCGGGTCCCCGAAGAGCCTGGGGAAGGCCAGGGAGGAAACGGTCGCGGTGACCAGGAACCAGACCTTGGCCCCGGTGATCCACAGGAAGCCGCGACCGGCCTCCCGGAGGTCCCTCGCCTCCTCCGTCCCGGCAGGGTGGCTCACGGCGCCCGTTCCGCCTTGAACCGGTCCGCCACCGCCACGCGGTAGTTCCGCCCGGTGTCTGTCAGGTTCACCAGGATGATGAACCGCAGGCGCTTTGCATCGGCCGCATCGACGCGCCCGGCGGCCTCGTCCCTGGCGAGTTCCGCGTCCATCTGGAGCCCCTCGATGACGTTCTGGGCCAGGACGTCCTCCCGCAACCGGACTCCCAGGACCGGGAACAGGTCCGCCCGGCTCCCCCGGGACCGCCGGGCCAGGCCCGCCTGATCCGGGTCCTGGGAGGCCTTCAGGCAGATCAGCCCCAGGGCCCGGTGGACCCGGTTGCGGCTCTGGATCATCCCCTGGACGGCGGCCCACTTCCCGGCAGTCGCCCCGCCCTTCCAGAAGGTCCCCTTGCAGAAATCCACCATGGACTTCATCGGGTCCTCGGTGGCGTTGGGCCAGACCCCGTCATCCTTCATCCCCTGGAGGATCCCCGGCAGGGCCGCCTCTCCGTCGAGCCGGAACAGGAAGTTCGCGGCGCTCCACCGGTCGTCGGGGTCTCCGGACTGCATCAGTCGCTGCAACCGCTCCCGGAGGGCCTCCCGGCTGCCTGCCGCCAGGGCCGGGTCCTCCATGAGGTCCGCGGCCTCGTTGAAGGCGATGGCCCGGATGTCCGAGGACTGGTTCTGGTCCTGGGCCATGTCCAGCAGGTAGACGGCCGCCGCCGGGTCCCGGATGTCCCCGATGGCCTGCAGGTGGGATGCCGGGATCTCCAGATCCGGGGTCTGGTGGAGCCGCCGGAAGGCCTCCAGCAGCAGCCGATGGGCCTCGGGGTCCGGCTGGGCGAGGACGTAGCGGGCCACCGCATCCACGGAGAACCCGTGTCGAACCAGCACGGTGGCCCCCTTCGCCCCGGGAGGCCCCAGCAAGGGCAACTGGTGGATCGGCAGGCGAGGTTCCACCTGCTGCTTCACCTCGTCGGCCGTACTGTCCAGGGTCAGGGTCCCGAAGACCCACCGGGCCAGGCCCTCCTGGATCGGCAGGCGGCGGTCCTCGGGGACGTGGAGCAGCACCGCCAGTGCCGCCTCCCGGAGGTAGGCCGCCTCCTCGGGGGCCTGGAATCGCTGAGGAAGGCGATCCACGAGCGCCCCGGCCGTCTTCTCCGCGAGGACCTCCCGGTCCGGGGCCCCCTCGACCATGCCCCGGACCCGGCCCGGAAATCCCTCGGTCGCCACGGCCACCAGGGCCTGCACCCGCTGCTCCATCGGGTGGGAGACGTCGGCCACCCAGGCGGCAATCCGCCGCTGACCCGCCTCGCTGCGGGCCATCTTCCCGAAATCCTCCGGCGCCGACCCCCGACACCCCGCCAGCAGCCACCCGGCCACCACCAGACCGATCGCCCGTCGCATCTGCCGACCTCCTGACCCCGGGACTCTGGTAGCACCCGCCCGCCGGGCCTGTCAACGGAGTCCCTCGGAAACACCCCCAGGAGCGGAAACCGTCCTCAGGAGCCCTCGTGGGGGATCATGCCCGGCTCCCACAGGGTCACCCGGTTGCGTCCCAGGTCCTTGGACCGGTAGAGGGCGGCATCGGCCCTCCGGAGCAGGCGGTCGAAGGCGTCGGCGTCCAGGGGGCCTTCGAGAATGGCCACGCCCAGGGAGGCCTTCAGGTGAACGGGAGCCCCATCCCGCGTGGGGAACACCGGCATGGCGGGCAGGGCCGCCCGGACCCTCTCGGCGGCCTGCAGCGCCTCCTCGACCCGGGCCACGGGGAAGATGGCCAGGAACTCCTCGCCGCCCATCCGGGCGACCCGAGACCCCGGGGGGAAGTGGTCCACCAGACACCGGGCGGCCTGGCAGAGGAAGCGATCCCCCGTGGCATGGCCGAAGAGGTCGTTGATGCTCTTGAAGTGGTCCAGGTCCACCATCACGAAGGCCATTCGCTGGCCCTCCCGCATCCGGTCCTCCTCCTGCTCCCGAAGCCACCGCTCCAGGCCCCGGCGGTTCAGCGTGTCGGTCAGGGGGTCCGTGTCCGCCAGGCGTTCCAGGCGCTCCTGGAGGCGCACGATCCGCTCCCCGGCCCGGACCCGGACCGCCAGTTCGGACCGATCGAAGGGCTTGCGAATGTAGTCGTCGGCCCCGGCCTCGATGCCCCGGACCAGGTCCTCCCGGGACTCCCGCACCGTCAGGAAGATCAGGTAGCGGAAGGGGGCCTCCGGGTCCTCCCGGATCCTTCGCACCAGTTCCAGTCCGCTGATCCCGGGCATCTCCCAGTCCGTCAGCACGATGGGAACGCGGCGGGTCTCCAGGATCCGCAGCGCCTCGGCCCCGTCCTGGGCCGCGATGACCTCGTAGCCCAGGTCGGTCAGGTAGCGCTCCAGCATCCGCCGGGTCAGGCGGTCGTCGTCCACCACCAGCACCCGCATCACTCCCCTCCTTCCCGGTGCTCCAGGAAGGCCTGGAGCGACCGTTCGACGCGATCGTACTGCGCCTGAGCCCGGGCCAGGGCCTCCCGGGCCTCCAGGAACCGCCGTTCCCGGCAGGCCCACTCGATGCGCAGGAAGAGCATCGCCAGGCTCTCCAGGCCAAAGGTGCGGGTCGTCCCTTTGAGGGCGTGGGCCAGACGCATCGCCGCCTCCGGGTCCGGGCGGTCCAGGGCATGCTGGAGGGCCTGGAGGTTACGAGGCGTATCCTCCAGGAACACCGTGGCCAGTTCCCGGAAGAAGGCCGGGTCCTCCCCGTGGCGATCCCAGACCGCCTGCAACTCCCCCGACAGGCTGTCCCGGACTCCCCGGGCCGACTCGCCCTGGGCCCCGAGGGGCAGCCACTGCCCGAGGACCTGGAAGAAGACGTCCTTGTCCAGGGGCTTCGTGAGGTAGTCGTCCATTCCCGCCTCGAGGCACCGCTCCCGGTCCCCCGGGAGGACATGGGCAGTCATCGCCAGGATCGGCAGCCTGGGTCGCCCCTCCTGCTGCTCCGCCTCCCGGATGCGCCGCGTCGTCTCGAGCCCGTCCATGCCCGGCATCTGGAGGTCCATCAGCACCAGGTCCACCCGGTGGTCCCGGAGGGCCGCCAGCGCCGCCGCACCGCTGTCCGCCGTGACCACCCGGATGCCCTGACGCTGCAGGTAGCGGATCGCCACCTTCTGGTTCAGGGGCTGGTCCTCCACCAGCAGCACCTGGACCCCCTCGAAACTCCGCTCCTCCACGGTGTGGCGGGTCACCATGGGGCGATGCCGGCCGTTCGCGGGATCCACCACCTGCCGGATGGCGTCCAGCAACTGGGTCTGCTTCACGGGCTTCAGCAGGTAGCCCTCCACGCCCAGTTGCTGCAGCCGACGGGCATCCCCCCGTCGCCCCAGGGAGGTCAGCACCAGGATCGAGGTCTCCCGGACCTCGGGATGATTCTTGACCCGCCGGGCCGTCTCCTCGCCGTCCCAGGGCTCCATCATCATGTCCAGCAACAGCAGGCGAAAGGGATTCCCCTCCCGCCGGGCCCGCACCAGGACCTCCAGGGCCTGCTCCCCGTCGGGGACCGCCTGGGGCTGGCAGCCCCACTGGGCCAGCATGCGGGTCAGCACGTACTGGTTGCTCGGCGTGTCGTCGGCCACGAGCACCCGCATCCCCCGGAGGTCCGCCCGGGTGGCCGTCGATGCCTGCTCCCCCGCCTGGCGCCGCAGAGGAACGCGGCAGTGGAAGGTGCTCCCCAGGCCCGGCCGGGACTCCACCTCCAGTCGTCCCCCCATCCGCTCGACCAGCGTCCGGCAGATGGCGAGCCCCAGCCCGGTCCCGCCATAGCGCCGCCGGATCGACCCGTCCCCCTGGGTGAAGGGCTCGAAGATCCGGGCGACCTGGTCCTCGGCGATGCCGATCCCCGTATCCACCACCGCGAAGTGGATCCCCACCTCCTCGGGAATCCGAGCGACCGACGGGTCCTGGCGGACCTCCATCGCCACTTCTCCCTTCTCGGTGAACTTCACGGCATTGGACAGCAGGTTCACCAGCACCTGCCGGATCCGTCCAGGGTCCCCCACGAGCCGGGCCGGGACCTCGGCGTCGATCAGGGAGATCAGTTCGAGGCCCTTCTCATGGGCCCGGAAGACCACCGTGTCCAGGGCCCGGTCCACCGCCACCCGGAGGTCGAAGGGGATCTCCTGCAGCTCCCCGCGGCCCCACTCGCTCCAACTCATGTCCAGGACATCGTTGACCAGACGCAGAAGGTCCTCGGTGGCCTCCTGGATCACCGTGAGGTTCTCCCGCTGCTCGTCGGTCAGGGGGGTGTCCAGAGTCAGCCGGGTCATCCCCACGATGGCGTTCAGGGGAGTCCGGATCTCGTGGCTGATGACCGCCAGGAACTCGCTCTTGACCCGCAGGGCCTCCCGCAGTTCGGCGCGAGTCTCCTGCAAGGCCCTCTGGAGGTCCTCGACCGGCGTTCCGGCCTCACTGGCGGGTCCGATGGTCATGGGTCCCCTCCACCTGGGCGTCCCTCGACGCCCGAAGGAAGCGTCCTCCCAGATCGGGATGCTCGCGCAGGAGGTCCAGGCACTCGGGATTCCGGAGGGCCTGGAGGTTCGCGGGAAGGCGGCCGTGGATGGCCTCCCGGGCAGCCTTTTCCGAGACCTTGCCGTTGTGGGTGACCGGGAGGTCCGGGACCTCCACCACCACCGCCGGGACATGGACCCGGGAGGCCCGGCGGCTCAGTTCCCGCTTGATGCGCAGAGTCAACGGGCGATCCAGCACCTGCCCCGGCTGCATCTGGACCAGCAGCACGAGCCGCGTCCCACCGGGGTCCTCGGGGGCCTGCTGTTCCAGCGCCATCGCCTGACGAATCTCCAAGACGTCCCTCAGGATGGCATAGATCTCCGCGGGCCCGATCCGGACGCCCCGGATGTTCATCACGCCGTCGCTGCGGCCCAGCACCGCCGCACTGCCGTCCGGGAACAGGCGCAGGAAGTCCCCGTGGGTCCAGAAGCCGGGGTTCTGGGCGAAGTAGGCCGCATGGAAGCGCGTGCCGTCCGGGTCCCCGTGGAAGCCCACGGGCCGGGAAGGGAAGGGCGTCCCGCAGACCAGTTCCCCGACGCCGTCCTCCGGGACCCCCGGGGCCCTCAGGGAACGGACGTCCATGGCCAGGCTCACGCACGGACTGCGTCCCTGGCGCACCGGCAGCATCGGGTGGCCCAGCACGAAGCACCCGAGGATGTCGGTGCCCCCGGAGATGGAGTGGAGCGGCAGGTCTCCCACGGCCTCCCGGACCCAGGGATAGAGGTCGCCATGGAGCACGGACCCCGTGGACTGGATCGTCCGAAGGGCCGAGAGGTCCAGGGATCGCCCCGGTTCCAGTCCCGATTCCCGGCAGAACTGGAGGAAGGCCGGACTGGTGCCGAAGACCGTGACCTTCTCCTCGGCGACCACCCGCCACAGGGCATCCGGCGTCGGCCAGGTCGGCGAACCGTCGTAGGCCACCACCGTGGTCCCGGACGCCAGGGCCGAGACCTGCCAGTTCCACATCATCCACCCGGCGCTGGTGGTGAAGAGCAGCCGGTCTCCGGGCCCCATGTCCGAGTGCAGCCGGTGCTCCTTCAGGTGCTCCAGCAACGACCCGCCAGCCCCGTGAAGGATGCACTTGGGGACCCCGGTGGTGCCGCTGCTGAACATCACGTAGAGCGGATGGGAGAAGGGGAAGCGGGGCCAATCGAAGGCCTCGCCACCGGCCCCGTCACCCAGGTCCTCCAGGCGGCCCGAGGCCAGGCTCCCGAGGTCCGATGCATCGAGGGAGAGGACCCTCTCCACCGTCGGCAGCGCCGGGACGACCTCCCGGAGCAGGGGCAGCAGGTCCACCCGCTGGCCCTGGTAGAAGCGGTGCCCCGTGGCGAAGAGGACCTTCGGGTCCAGTTGCCGGAACCGGGAGAGCACCGCATCGACGCCCTGATCCGGTCCGATGGACGACCAGGCGGCCCCGAGGGCCGTCGCGGCAAGGCTCGCCACCACCGCCGCCTCGTCGTTCCGGGCAATGGCCACCACCCGGTCCCCGGGCCCCACGCCACGAGCCCGGAGCGCCTGCGCCACCTCGGCGACCCGTTTCCGGAGCCGGCGCCGGGTCCAGGTGACCCGGCGACCCGTCTCGTCCCGGGCGATCAGGGCCGTCTCCTCCTCCTGGCCGGGACCGGGGCGCAGCAGGTTCCAGGAGTGGTTGAGTCGGAGCCGGGGGAAAAAGGCGGCCGTCTCGATGTCCTGGCCCTCGCAGACGGGATCCCGATCGCCCTCCACCGCCGGGTCGGCCCACTCCAGGAAGAGGCGCCAGAAGTCCCGGAAACACTCCACCGACCATCGATGGAACTCGGGCCAGGAGCCGAAGCGCCGCCCCACCCGGTCCTCGCAGAGGCGCTGAAAGGAGGCCATCTGGGACGCCGCGGCCCGGCGAGGATCCGGCTGGTGGATCACGGTTCCGTCGCTCATGAACGCTCCCCGGCGAGGCGTCGCTCGACGTAGTCCAGGATCTTGTTCATGCTGTCGAAGTTCTCCCGGCTGATGTTCCTGCGATCGATCGCCAGGTGCAAGAGGTCCTCGAGCCAGACGATCAACGCCACGAAGCCCAGGGAGTCCAGGACTCCCCGGTCCAGGAACGAGGCGTCGTCATCCCCGATCTTCTGTTCCGCCTCCCCGAAGTGGTACTGGTCGTCCAGCCAATCGATGATCCGCTGCCGCAAGGCGCCCCGGTCCATGTCCCCCTCCCATGAGATGCCTCAGAACTGCCCGTAGATGAACGTCGCCGCCCCCAGGGGAACGTAGATGGCCAGGAACACCACCCAGAGGCCGTAGGCGACTCCCCGAACCGGCGCCGGAAGGCGTTCGAACCACCCGATGGCCCAGGCGCCGGGGCGGAACTCGGCCACGTGCCAGGCCACGAAGAACGCCAGGGCCGCCGCCCCCTGGAACCCCAGACCCTCCGGCAGCGTCCCCCCGGACCCGCCACCGGCCATCGCCCGGACGAGGTCCGCAGCGACCCCGAGGTTCGGCGCCCGGAAGGGAATCAGCGTCAGCAGGAAGAAGCCCTGGGTCAGGACCCAGGAGGCCAGCAGGTAGGAGGAGGACCGGCGCCGGGCCACCCAGGCCCGATCCCGGCGACAGAGGCCCTTGTAGGTCTCGTCCCAGGCATGGTGGACCCAGAGGGCCACCCCGTGGAGGCCTCCCCACAGGACATAGGTCCACGTGGGCCCATGCCAGAGGCCGGACACCAGGAACACCACCACGAAGGCAGGCCCCGCCTTGCCCCGGAACCAGGACCGACCGGTGGTCAGCGGCGCGAAGAGATAGTCGAAGAGCCAGGTGTTGAGGCTGATGTGCCAGCGCCTCCAGAACTCCGCCAGGCTCTTCGAGAGATAGGGGTGCCGGAAGTTCACCGGCAGGACGACCCCGAAGAGGCGACCCACCCCCAGGGCCATCAGGCTGTAGCCCGCGAAGTCGCTGAAGAGCTGCACCGCATACCCCAGCAGGCCCGCCCAGGCGGCAGCGGCCCCGAAGGCCAGGGGGGACTGGAAGACCGGGTCGACCAGGTGCGGCGCCGCCCAGTCGGCCACGAAGGCCTTCAGCGTGAACCCCAGCAGGAACTCGCGGCTCCCAGTGGCGACGGCCTCGGGGGTCGGCCGTCGGACCTCCAGGTACTGGGGCAGCTGCTCCCGGGCCCGGGCGATGGGACCGGCGATCAACTGGGGGAAGAAGGCGACGAAGACCCCGTAGGCCAGTGGGTCCCGACAGGCCGGGGTCCGCTCCCAGTAGACCTCCAGCAGGTAGCCGACCTGGATCAGGGTCGTGTAGGAGATGCCCAGCGGCAGGGCCAGATGCAGCACCGGCCACGAGACGGGGAGGCCCAGGGCGTCGAGGATCGCCGCGAGGGAGTTCGTGAAGAAGCCCGCATACTTGAAGACCCCCAGGATCCCCACCTCGGCCAGCACCGCCCCGGTGACGATCCAGCGCCGGCGGCGACGCCGGACCGTCGCCTCCTCCTGGGACACCCCCTCCAGGGGCAGGACCTGGAGCCACCGCCCGGCCCCGAAGGAGACCCCGATGGCCGCCGCCAGCAGCCCGAGGAGCCGAGGGCTCCAGGTGAAGTAGAACAGCGCCGAAGCGACCGCCAGGACCCCGTTCTGCCAGTGTCGGTGCCGGGGACCGGCCCAGTAGAGCAGCAGCACCGCCGGCAGGAAGAAGACCATCTCGAGCCCGGCCAGACTCATGGGGCCTCCTGTTGCGGGCCCGGGACCGCCGGGTCCCAGAACCACCGAAGGCTGCCCTGGAGCAGGAAGTGCGCCAGGCGCCGGTTGCCCTCGGGGAGGATGTGGTCGAAGTCCTCGGCGAAGTCCTCGTCGGTCAACGGGGCATCGGTGGTGTGGTCCCAGAAGGGGATGCCCTGGCGCCGACACCGTTCCTGAAGGCGCCGGGAGAAGGACTGGAGGGTCCCCTGGCGGGCCCGGTCCGTCAGGGTTCCGGGCATCCGCGGGTAGAGCAGCACCCCCAGGTGGCAGCCCCGGGACCGGACGGTCTCGACGATGCGATCGAAGGCCGCCTCCTGGTCCCGATCGAAGAGGGCCGCCTCCCCCGCCTCGACCATCTGCCGCCAGCCGGCGAGCCGCCGGCGGCGACTGGCCTCCTTGCGTTCCGGTTCGGGTCCCCGGAGGCGATCCTTCACCGCCTCGGGGATGCGCTCAAGGCCCCGATCCTGGACCAGGGCCGATCCCCGGAACCACTCCCGCCAGACCTTCTGGAGGAAGTTCTGGTTGTAGGGAGTCAGGCCGTTCGCCGCGACGTCCCGCAGGAAATGGACAAGGGTCCAGGACCGGGCCGGCAGGTTCATGTCGATCCGCCCGGTCCCGGGGTCCAGGGCCGTCGAGTCCCACCACTCGGTCACGAGCAGCACCCAGGAAGGTCCTCCGGGACCGCATCTCCCCTGGCCCTTCCGGTCCAGTTCGGGCCAGAGGCGGTTTTCGATCACCCACTCATAGGAGGTCCACTTGCCCCACTCCACCGGCACCGCGATCATCCGCTGGCGGCCTCCCGAGAGGTCCTCCAGTTCCCGGGCCACCGGGACGAAGGACCGGGCGTGGCTGGACCCCACGACCAGCACCGTCGGGTCGCTGTTCCGCAACTCCTTCAGGGCGTCGTCCACCTCCCGGAGGAGAATGGGCGGGGCCAGCATCCCCAGGGCCAGGTCGCACAGAACGACCGTGAGCACGGCCGAGGCCCCCGTGATGCAAGGCGACACGACGCCCCGCCACCGGGACACCCTCCCGTCCACGCCCGCCCCCATCGCCGTCAAACCCCCTCGAGGACCGTACCGGAGAGTATGATCAACCGGCCCATCCAAGCAACGAGACGGCGTTCCTGCAACTCCTCCAACGATGGTTGGCGAGGGGGAGGGAGGCCCTCGGAATCGGGGACGGGTCCTCCCGCCCCCCGTCAGCGTCGGCCGGGGCCCTCAGGTCCCCGAGGCCCCCGCCGGGAGCCGCACCGTGAAGACCGTCCCCTGGCCCAGAGAGGACTTCACCGAGACCTGGCCCCCCATCGCCGCGACCAGGTGCTTCACCAGCGCCAGGCCCAGGCCCGTTCCCCCCTCCTCTCGGGACCGGCCCGGGTCCACCCGGTAGAAGCGCTCGAAGATCCTCGGGAGATGGGCCTCTCCGATCCCGGGCCCCGTGTCCCGCACCTCGAGGCAGACCTCGCCGGGGGGCCCGGCGAGGGCGACCACCTGCACCTGATCGCCGGGTCGGGAGTACCGGATGGCATTGTCCACGAGATTGCCCAGAACCGTGTGCAGCGCCGAAGGGTCCACCAGGCACGAACACGAGGCCCCCGGGTCGACGTCCCACTGCAGGGAGATCCCCTTGCGTTCCGCCCGTTCCTGGAAGACCGCCAGCAGCGATGCCAGGAAGTCCCCGAGGTCCACCTCGATGCGGTGGAGGGTCTCCTGGCCGCTCTCGAGGCGCGCCAGACCCAGAAGATCCCGCACCAGGGCCGACATTCGGGCCGTCTGCCGGGCCACCGAGTCCAGCAGGCGCTGCTCGTCCTCCGAGACCGTCCGATCCTCCCAGATCCCCTGGAGCGTCTCCACGGCCCCCTGGATCGTCGCCAGGGGATTGCGCAGTTCGTGGCTGACGTTGGCCACGAAGTCCCGCCGGATCTGGTGGATGCGATGCGTCTCGGTCGTGTCATGGACCACCAGCAGGGCTCCTTCCCCTTCTGCGAGCGGGGAGGCGTTGGCCATCAGCACCCGGGGGTTCCCCTCCCCCAGCACGACCTCCCGGCTCTGGGGAGCCCCCCCCAGGGCCGCCTCGATGGCATCCACCAGTTCCCCCGACCCGAGGACCTCGCCGGGCGCCAGGCCCAGGGCGCTGCTGGAAAACCCCACGAGGCGCAGCATCCCGGAATTGACCAGCACGATCCGACCATCCCGGTCCACGGCCAACACCCCTTCCCGCATGGCCTCCAGGATCGACCGGACCAGCCGGCTCTCGGCCCGCATCCGGGTCACGGTGCTGGTCAGGAAGTCCCCGACCCGTTGCAGCCGGGTCCCGATCTCCCGTGGGTCCCGGATCGGTTCCTCGGGCAGACCGACCCCCAGGTCCCGCAGGCGCAGCCAGATCGGCTGCAGGTTGGCGACCAGACGCTTCCACCGGCGCCGATGACGTTCCCAGCAGACCCCCAGGCCGATCCCGGCCCCGGCCAGCACCCCGGCCATCCATCCCCGACCCGCGGGCCAGGTCGCCAGCAGCATCCCGACCGCCAGCGCCGCCCCTCCCCACCCGATCCACCTCCATCGGCGTCTGTCGGCCATCGGTCCCTCCGTGTCCTGCGCCCAGGACCTCCTTCCTATCCTGTTGCCTCTTTCCTGGCCAGATCCCCCCTGTCCTCGCCTTCCCCTCCGGGATCCATCCAGTATCATCCGAGGTGGGCCCCGCCACTGGAGACCCCGGATGCGATGCCCCCGATGCGGAGGCAACCGACCCGACCCCGGAGTGCCCTGCTCCGTCTGCGGCGCGGTCGATCCCTCCCCCCTGTCGGACGCTCCTCCGGGCTTCCTGGTCCGCTACCCCGACGGACACGTCCGGACCGACTCGGGACAGCCCTGGACCGCCGGCGAGGTCGATCCCCGCCGGGTCCTGGAGGCGCCCCATCTCTGGAGTGCGGTGACTCGCCCGCTCTGGGACTATGACCTTCTGGACCCGGTGGGGCGAGGCTCCGCGGGGGTGGTCTATCGGGCCTGGGCCCTGCGCCTGGGGCGAGTCTGCGCCGTGAAGACCCTGGGGGGCGGTTCGATCGCCTCGGCGACCGAACTCCGGCGCTTCCAGAACGAGGCGGTGCTGGCGGCCCGCCTGGACCACCCGGCCATCGTGCGGGTCTTCGACGCCGGAGAGGACCGGGGCCAGCCCTACCTGGTGATGGAGTTTCTGGAAAGGGGGTCCTTCGCCTCGTTGTTGCAGGCCAGGACCGAGGCGGACCTGCGCCGGGGCGTCGAGGTGCTGGCCGTCGTGGCCCGGGCGATTCACCATGCCCACCTCCACGGCATCGTGCACCGGGACCTGAAGCCCGACAACATCCTGCTGGACCGGGAGGGTCGTCCCCATGTCGGAGACTTCGGTCTGGCCGTCTCGGTGGACCAGCAACGCACCCAGAGCATCCAGGGACAGCCAGTCGGCACCCCCTGGTACATGTCCCCGGAGCAGGCCCGGGGGGACCGCAGCGAGGTGGGCCCCCCGACGGACATCTACTCCCTGGGAGCGACCCTCTACCACCTGCTGGCAGGACAGCCCCCCTTCTCGGGCCCCAACGCCCTCGCGGTATTGATGGACGTGATCCGAAAGCCCCCCCCCGACCCCGAGCCCCTGGGAATCCGGAACCTGGGCCGTCCGGTTCCCCGGGACCTGAAGGCCATCTGTCAGCGGGCGATGGAGAAGAACCCGGCCCGTCGCTACCAGAGCGCCCTGGCCCTGGCAGAGGACCTCGAACGCTGGGTCGGGGGGCGTCCCGTCTCGGTGCGCCCCTGGTCCCTCCGGGAACGATGGGGGCGGCATCTGGACCGGTACCGGGAGACCTGGACGTGGGCGGCGGTGCTGCTCACGGCGGTGCTCGTGACCGTGTCCCTCTTCGGTTCGATGCTGGTGATCAGCACCCAGCGCCACCGGGAGGAACTGCTCCGGTTTGGGCGGACCGCGATGCTGGACCAGACCGAGGCCCTGGAACAGGCATTGCAGATCGCGATGCTCCAGGGCCAGCCGGCCATGGCCCGGGAACTGATCCCGCGGACGGGACACGTCTCGGGAGTCTCCCGGCTGGAGGTGCTCCGACCCGACGGATCCCCCGCCGGTTTCCTGGAGGACCCTCCCAGGGCCGTGGGCACCCGGGAGTCGATTCCCGAGGGGATCTCCCCGGAGGACTGGCAGCGGGCCGTGCACCTGCGCCAGGTCGTGGTGACCCGGAGCCACGAGCCGGGACAGGACGCCCGGATGGTGGTCCTGAGGCCCATCTTCAACCGTTCGACCTGCCGGACCTGCCACCAGGAGGTCCCGGAAGGGCAGGTCATCGCCGTGATGCTGGCGGAAAAGTCCCTGCAAGGGGAGGATCGTCGCCTCGAGGCGACCCGGAAGGCCTTCTGGACCCTCGGGTTGCTGCTGTCGGCCACGGCCCTCTCGGTGATCTTCACGGTTGCCCGACTGCTGGGCCTGGGCCTCGGGCGTCCCCGGGACGGGACCCGCTAGTCCGCCGGAGGTCCCCCTGGGGCCGGAATCAAGCCCCCGGGCGGGACCTCGGGTGGAAGCGGGTGGGCCTTCCAGATCAGGCGTTCCGCGTTTCCGACGTAGAGTTTTTGCAGCACCTCGGGTGGCAGGCCGATGGCATCCACCTTCCATCGGCCCTGGATCGGCGTCGGATGATCGATCTGCCGGTCGGTGGTCTCGAAATAGCGCCAGTGCCGCTCGTAGAAGACCAACGCGTCGTCGATCGTGGGCTCCTTCCGAGAGACGGACCCCAGTTGCAAGGCCCCGTTCATGTCCACGACCAGGTCCGAACCGAACAGGATCCGGTCCTGGTGCTTCACGAAGAAGGCCCGGACCTTCTCCGCCGGATGACGTCCGAACTCCGGAACCCGCGCCGAGGTGTCGGTGAAGACGTTGGGGTAGGTGTCCAGCAGTCGATCCACCGCGTCCAGGTCCTCGGCGTGATTCCCCATGTGAATCAGCAGGAACGTGGTGCCGGGATGACGGGCGATCCGGCGCTCCTGGGCCTCCATCAGGGACTCGAAGGAGGGATATTCGGGACCATGGAAGGACCAGGCCTTCGCGATCTGCAGTTCCTCGTACCGCTCGTTGTCCGGGGTCGGAGGCTCAAAGAAGGCCACCGGGTCTGCCACGTGCCAGGCGAAGATCAGGCCCAGACGCCCGCAGGCCTCGAAGATCGGGTCCAGGGACGGGTCGTCGGGGGCCAGGAGGGTCCCGTCGGGGCGCCGGACCGTCAGGCCGAGGTTCTTGAAGACCTTGACCCCGGCGACCCCGTCCCGCTTCATCTGTTCCAGGAGCCGGACCTGAGCCTGGACCCATTCGGGCTGGCCGTTGTAGGACTGCCAGTCCAGGTTCCCGAAGACCCGCATCCGGTCCCCGAGCATCCGCTGCATCGCCATCGTTGCCTGGTACCTCGGGGAACCCGGAAAGCCGCCGCTCTTCACGGCGAACTGGCCGATCCCGACCCGTTGGAAGATCTCGAGGGCCTCGGCCAGGGACTGGAGATTCGGTGCGATGTGCACATGACTGTCGATCACGGGCCGCCCCAGGTGCCAGATGGGACCCGTCGCCGCCCCGGGAGCCGGTGGAGAGGCGCGGCAGGCGGACAGCAGCAGGAGGACGCACCCCAGCAGACAGGCCCTCATCGATGCTTCTTCCTCCGGGTCCCGGGAGCCGGGACCTCCGCCGGAGCCAGGATGCCGTACTCCGGAAGGGCCGGGACCCGCCGGAGGCCCCACCAGATCCCCAGGATCACCCCCAGCAGCACCTGGCCCAGGGCCACCAGGTGGGCATCCCGCAGGCCCCAGAAGCGGTCGGGCCGCCCGTCGGGGCGGCGGATGAACTCGATCGCGAAGCGAGACAGACCGGACCCGATCAGGTAGAGGGCGAAGAGCACGCCGGGATTCCGGATCCGGGTCCGTAGTTTCCACAAGAGCGCGAAGAGCAGGAAGTTCACCGCCGCCTCGTAGAGAGGCGTCGGATGGACCTCGTCGTGGGTCGGGACGATCCCGTGGGGATAGGCCATGCACAGCACGCGGTCCACCGCATCGGGCCCGCAGGGCAGTCCGTAGCAGCCGTCCCCGCTGATCTGGCACCCCAGGCGACCGAAGGCATACCCCGACGCCAGCATGGGCGCCACGGCATCCAGCATCACCGGAAGAGGCAACCGCTTCCAGTAGAACCAGCCGATGATCAACGCCGCCGCGAGGATCAGGCCCCCGTGCCAGGTCAGCCCGGCCCCCGAGAGGAGGTCCCCCCAGTGGAACTCCTCCGCCTCGGTGATCATGTACGCCAGTTTCGACCCGAGGACGCCTCCGACGATGCCCAGCAGGATGATCGTGTCGGCATGGGCCGGCGGGATGTTGCGCCGCTTCAGTTCCCGGGTGAGCAGCCAGGCCGCGGTCAAGAAGCCGAGGGCCATCATCACGCCGTAGGATCCGATCTTGAGCCAGGCCAGGTGGGGGCTGATCCACTCCCCCAGAAAGACGTAGGGCAGCATCGATCCTCCTTCCGTCACGGGCCCCGGGTCCCGCGGGTCTCACGGAGGCGGCGGGGTGATCCCCACGGCCTGCAGTCGTTCTTCCGGGATCTTTCCGTAATGGATCTGGCCGTCGATCCGGAAGGCCGGCGTCCCCCGGATGCCCAGCCGGTTCCCCTCGGCAATGTCCCGCGCCAGCCGTTCAGCGGTGGCCGGGTCCTCCATGCAGCAGTCGAACTCCTCCAGGGAGAGGGCCAGCCGTTCCGCCAGCACCCGCACCGGGAGGTCCTGCTGTCGGATCTCGTCGGCCTGCTGGAACAGCAGGTCGTTCATCTCCCAGAATCGCCCCTGACGACCGGCACAGATCGCTGCCCGGGACAACTCGCAGGCACGTTCATGGAAGGAACGCTCGATGGCCGGATTGCAGTGATTGTCCAGGGGCAGGTGCCGGTGAATGACCCGGATGCGGGACCCGGCACCGGCCAGCAACTGCCGGACTCGGAAGTGGGCCCGACGGCAATGGGGACACTGATAGTCGGTGAACTCCTCGATGGTCAGCACGGGCGAGGGCGACCCGATCCAGAAGGCCCCCTCGGGTGTGGTGCCGCTCGAGACGGCCTGCTCCCGCTCCTCGACCTCGCCACAGGCCCCTTTCGGAACGGGACCCGAGACCTGGCCGCTCCCTGCCTGGACCTCGTGTACCAGGCCGTGGCCAAACGCCCAGGCGCCTCCCAGCAGGCCCAGACCCGCCACCGCCATCGCGACGCCGGCCAGCCGGTGCCGCCAGAGCCAGGCACAGTCGTCCCGGAGGGCGATGGCGATGGAGGTCCCGGAGCCCCGGAGGGCCACCCAGGCAAAGGCGAGCACCGCCCAGTTCACCACGTCGAGGGCGAGGCAGAGGATGCAGAGGGACCCGATGGCGAAGTGCATCACCCCCAGCAACCAGATCGAGGCCAGCGAGACCAGCACCCCCATGCCCCAGAGCAGGCCCCTTCCCGGCCGCCGCCAGGCGATGATCGCCAGTCCCAGGATGTAAAGGTAGGCAGCCATCGCCCAGGTGCTGTTCGGGGCCCCCAGGACCACCGACCACCGGGAGAGGGCCACCGTCTCGCAGTTCATGCCCTCGGTGACCGCGCAGAAGGAGTGGTAGTCCGGGTCGGTCCGGGAAAGGAGCCACACCCGGGTGAGTTCCCAGGAGACCGCGAGTCCCACCAGACACAGGAGCATCACGGCCGCGAGGGCGACCCGGGCCCGCCCCTCGTCCGGCCTCTTGCCCGCCAAACCGTCCGGATCCGCCATGATCCCCTCCCGAACGGCTCCTATCCTCCGGGGAACGTCCCCACTTTTCAAGGCCCGGTTCTTCCATCTCCCCGACCCGTCCAGGATTCCTCCTTCGAACCAGGAACCCCGGTCGGGCCCTGGAAGCCGGATCGCCCTGGCGCCCCGAACATCCCCGCGCGACGACAGGCCTGTTTGCCGTAGAATGGACCGCCGGGTCTCCAGCCGGCATCGGATCCAGGAGGAGAGATGAACCGCACCTTGCGATGGGTCCTCGGGTCGGTCCTGGTGCTGGCCGCCTGCGAGGGGGAGCCGGACCCGACCCGAGGCGGCCTGCTGACGGCCCAGTTTCGGGTCGAGGAGTACGTGGCCCTGGGGAAACTGGCGGCGTGCACCGGCGATGCCTCCCTGCTGGAAGCGTGGTTCCAGGGACCCCGGGATGCCCTCCCGGTGCTGGACGGCACCCAGGCCGCCTGGGGACGTTTCTGGAAGGGCCGCTACGACGCGATGCTGTCCGCCCGGACCTGCGAGGACCTGCTGACGGCCTGGAACGACGGGCTGCCGCCTCCCCCCTGCGACGTCGCCGGGCGATCCTGCCAGGGAGATGTCCTCCAGGACTGCCGCGACGTCCAGGGCGCCCGGCGACGGTTCGATCTGGACTGCGCCGCCGCGGGCCTCTCGTGCCGGGAGGGGACCTGCGTCGCCTCCACCTGCGTCTCGAACTCCTGTGACGGGGACACCCTGATCGTCTGCGGTGACGACGGCCGACGCCGGGAGGTCCTCTGCGGGGCCCTCGGGCTGACCTGCGGCCACGGCGCCTCGGGCCTCCAGTGTGTGGGCCGGGGAAACGCCTGCTCGGCCACCGAGGATGCCGATGGGAACCCCTACCCCCGGTGCGCCGAGAACCGCCTCGTCTGGTGCCTCGGGGGCCGGGAGGCCTCGGTGGACTGCGCGGGCCTCACGGACAGCCGGCGGTCCTGTTCCCAGGGCTGGATCAACGACCATCCCGACGTGTCGGCCGAGGACCTCTGGGCACGGTACCTGCCGGAGGTCTGCGGCCCCACGGGCACCGACTGTCAGGGGGCGGTGTCGGACTGCGAGGACGTCTACCTGAAGGTCTGCCTGGACGGCTACTTCGAGTGGCAGTCCTGCCGGGATGCCCGGACCGAGGGATGCGGCCGGTCCCCCTTCCTGGCCGGCCAGGCGGCCTGCACCCCCTTCCCTTGAACCCCGGTCCCACCGGACCGGGCCCCTGGGAGGGAGCCATGGGCACCCTGGCGCTGCTGACCTTGATCCCCGCTCTCTCGCTGGCCCGCCCCCCCCATGCCTCCTGGCCCTCGGCCACCCTCGCGAACGGCTTCGCGGCGGCGGTCTTCGACCGGGAGACCTCGCGTCTTCGAGACGCCTGGCCCCATGCCTATCGAGAAGCCGAACCGGGCCGCACGACCCCGGACCTCCTCTGGGACGCCTACTTCGGCATCTCCCGGGGGGGACCAGGTCTCTGGAACCCCTCCCTGGCCCCGATCACCGAGTCCTACGAGAACGGCACCGGCATCTTCGTGGTGGTCCGGGAGTCCTTGGACCTGCGCCTCACCGAGCGTTGGTTCGCCCCGATGACCCTCCCGGCGGCTGCGGTCGTCGCCCACCTGACGGTCCGCAATCTCGGGTCGGAGACCATCTCGGGCCTCCAGGTCGCCTACCTGTTGAACCTGCACGTCGGGGTGGGATCCCCCGAGGCCTCCTCGGACCGGGAGCGCATCGCCTGGGACGACGACTGCGACTGCCTGGTGGAGCAGGGGGCCCTCTCGGGCCGGGCCGGGGTGGCGATCCCGTTCCCGGAACCGGACCATCGGGCGTCGAGCCCCTCGAATCCCTATCTCCAGTTTCCCCTTGACGGGACCCTCGGGACGATGGGACCCCAGGAGGCGATGGACGATGCCGTGTCGGCCCTCGCCTGGGACTTCCCGCCGCTGCCCCCGGGGGGCGAGCGGTCCGTGGTCGTGGTCCTGGGCCTGACGGAGGCCGGGGAACCCTTGCCGCTGGCCCGAGCGATCCGGTCGTGGCTCGAGGCCGACCCCCTGGAGCGGGAGCGGGAGTACTGGCGGACCGTTCACGGGGAGACCCCGTGGCCCGATGCCCTCCGCGGCGACGCCCTGGCCACCGCCCGGCAGGCCCTTGCCTGGCTCGTGATGGGCCAGGTGCGGGAACCGAACGGCTCCTGGGGGACCCCCCATGGTCAGGTCCTGGCCTCCCTCCCCCCCGGGGCCTGGAACCGCACCTGGGTCCGGGACCAGGCCTATTCCATCGCCGCCCTGGCCGCCGCAGGACACCCGGACCTGGCTGCGGAGGCCGTGGGCTTCCTGTCCCGTGCCCGGGTGGGGACCTTCCGCGACCAGGTCGGCATGGACTATGGGGTCAGCGTCTGCCGCTACCTCGGGCTGGGAGAGGAGGAATCGGACGGGGACCCGGCCCTGGAGGGCCCCAACATCGAGTTTGACGGCTTCGGACTGGCCCTGTGGTCCCTGGCCGAGGTGGCCGCCCGACGCCCGGACCTGCCGGCCGAGGTGTGGTCCTGGGCCGGGGACCGGGTGGCGGCGCCCCTGGCGGCGCTGGTCCAGCCGTCGGGGCTGATCCGACCCGACTCCTCCATCTGGGAACGGCACTGGAATGGCCGGGAGAAGCACTTCACCTACACCCAGGCCACCGCCGTGCTGGGCCTCTGCGCCGCCTGGGAGTTGGGCGAGCGCCTCGGCGACCCCCGGGCCTCCTCCTGGCGGGACGCTGCCCGGACCGTCGCCCGGGCCATCGAGCACTCGCTGGTGACCCCCGGAGGCGTGCTGGCGGGTTCCCTGGAGGAGATCCCCTCGGGGCGGTTCCTCGATGCCGCGGTGGTGGAGACCTTCCTCTGGGGCGTGCTGCCCCCGACGGGCGAGGTGGCGGCCCGGACCCTGGACGCCCTGCTGCAGGGCCTCGCGGTGCCTCCGGGCCTGCGGCGCAACGACGACGGGGACTGGTACGACCGCCAGGAATGGGTCTTCATCGACCTGCGAGTGGCAGAGACCCTGCGCCGGGCCGGGCGAGACCAGGAGGCCCAAGAGATCGCCCGGTGGGTCCTGGACCAGACCCGGGCCAATCTGGACCAGCCCGCGGAACTCTATGACGAGACCACGGCGGACTACCAGGGAGCGGTGCCCATGATGGGGTTTGGAGCCGGGGCGCTGCTGCTGTGGCTGCTCCAGGCCGATCCGGTGGTGGACGTGCCCTCCTGCCTCGCGGTTTCCCCGCCGGACCTCTCGGACGCGGAGGACCTGGGCAGCCCCCCGGAAGCCCCGCTGGAAGGTCCCCCCGAGGGGCCCCCGGAGGCCTCCCCCGAGGAGGCCTTCGAGGGTTCCCCGGACTCGGGACCGGACCCGTCCCGGGAGGCCTCCGGGAGCGACCCGGGGGCCCCGGACCGGGATGCCGGCGATGACCTCCCACCAGCGCCCCGGAAGGCCGGATGCGCCGCCAATGGCCGGGGCGGGCCCATTCCCGGGTGGTTCTGGCCCCTCCTCGGGGTCCCGGCCTGCCGGAGGCGGCGGCCCGCCATTCCCTCGGACGCCTGACCGATTCGGCCCCGGAACCGGCACGGGACCGGGGACATTCCACCGATTCTCCCCTATGCTTCTTTCCGGAGACCGCGCGGGAGGCATCGATGGTCCGGCTTCGCGTTCCGCTGGTGTTGCTGCTGGCGCCACTGGCCTGCGGTGGCGAGGAGGGAGTCCGGGTGGTCCTGACCGGACGCGTCTGGACGGGCCCCGACATGGAACAGGGTCGGGAGGGCGTCCGGGTCGAGGTCCCCCGAACCGGCGCCTCGACCCTCACGGGTCCCGACGGGTCGTTCCGGCTCGTCACCCGCCTGCCCGAGGCCCCGGACGGGGGTTCGGAGGAGACGGCGGTGCGGTTCCTCCAGGAGGGGTTCGCCCCGGTCCTTGAGACCTTCCGGGCCTTTCCCGGAGAGGAATCGACGCTGGAGACCTGGATGGCCCAGCCCGCACGGACCGTCCAGGTCCAGATCCCGACCGGAGAGAACGAGGCCCTGGTGGAGGACCAGAACGGGACCCTGCGATTCCGCCGGGACTCCCTGGTCGATGCCCGGGACGGCACCGTGCTCCAGGGCACCGTCCAGGTCTCGGTGGCCACCTGGGACCCTTCCTGGCCCCCCGAGGTCCAACCCGACGCCTGGACGATCCCGATGCCCCGCCTTCCCACCGCCTCCTCCTCGACCGACATCCGGCTCCAGCCCCTGGCGGCAGTGTGGTTCGACCTGGATCGGGGCGCCCCGAACCCCGATCCCGGGGTGGGCATCGAGGCCTTCTGTCGCTACGGGGACATTGCCTTCCCGGGAATCTCCGCCGAGACCCGCGACCTCTTCCTGGTGGACCCCGTCACCGGCACCGTCGAACGGCTGGCCGAGGGACGCGTCGATCCGGGACCGAAGGTCTTCTTCGCGGCCGTCCGCACGGGCCTCTGGCTCTGGGCCCGGTCCGATCCCACGGCCACCTGTGTCACCGCCCGGGTGCTCCGGGGCCGACGGCCGGCCCCCGGCGACATGGTGGACCTCTGGGAAACGGACCTCCGGGGCGCCCTGAAGCAACACCTGGACCGACAGGCCGGCGCCGCCGAGGGCACCTTCTGCCTCAAGGCCCCCGCGGGTACCCAGGCCCGCCTGGAGGCCCACCTCTCCCGGGAGGGCGTCCCGGAGAGCCAGACCCGGACCGTGGTCCCATCGGGAGGGGGTACCTGCTCCACCGGTTGTCCCACGGTGCTGGATCTGGTGTTTCCCTGTCTCGCGGACCAGGACTGCGACCCCGGGGAGCAGTGCACCGAGGGCCTCTGCTCGCCTCCCCCGGAGGCCTCGTGACCCCACCCGGAAACTCCTTTCCGCACGCAGAGTTGCCGATCACAACCGGAAACCTTTGGGAATCTTTCATGAATCTGGTGGAATCGAAGAAATGTGGAGGGTTGGATCAATGGCAATGGCACCTGCCCCGCTCCCCCGGGCTCCGGCAACTTCCCGCTTTTCTTGATCTTCCGCGAACCGCTGTCCGGGCCGGTTGAACGTCTGCACCATCTCCGCTACGGTTCCTCTGCGGGCCGAACCCGCCACTTTTTCCAACAGGAAGGAAGCGCAGCCCCGACGGTGGGGCAGGAGTATGGGTTTTCCATGTCCGACCTCTGGAACAAGGCACTGACACTGCTCAAGGACCGCATGGATCCGGGACAGTTCGAATCCTGGATCCGCCCGATTCGGGCCCTGGCCGACGACGGCGGACACCTGTTGCTCGAGGTGCCCGACGACTTCTCCCGGCAGTGGATCCGGGACAACCTGCTGGACCAGATCCAGGACGCCCTCTGGGACACGGCCCGGCAGCCGGTGGGAATCGAGTTCCAGATCCCCGGCAAGGCCCGGAACGCCGAGGCCCCCGTGGCCCCTGGCCCTGAGGAGGAGTCACCGATCCGCCTGGTGTCCCGCTTCACCTTCGAGACGTACCTGGAAGGCCCCACGAACCAGGTGGCCGCAGCAGCGTGCCGGATGGCCGCCGATCGCCCCGGCAAGGCCTACAACCCCCTGTTCCTCTGGGGACCGGTGGGAGTCGGCAAGACCCACCTGCTCCATGCCATCGCCCACCGGGTACGGACCGAGCACCCGGACCTGCGGGTCGGCTACGTGACCGGCGAGGCCTACGTCAACGAGGTGATGACGGCCATCAAGAACCAGCGCCTGGACCTGCTGCGGCACCGCTACCGGAGCCGCTATGACCTGCTGCTGCTCGACGACGTCCAGTACCTCCACCGGAAGGAGTTCCCCCAGGACGAGTTCTTCCACACCTTCAACGCCCTCTACGAGTCGGGACGCCAGGTCGTGATCACCAGCGACCGGTCCCCCGAGAACCTCCCGGACTTCTCGGACCGACTCCGGAGCCGCTTCCAGTGGGGCCTTGCGGTGGAGATCCCCCAGCCCGACGAGGACCTGCGAATTCGCATCCTGCTTCAGAAGGCCCGGGCCGAGGAGATGGACCTCCCGATCGAGGCGGCCCGGGTCCTTGCCCAGCACTACCGGGACTCGGTCCGGGAACTGGAGGGCGCCCTGAACCGGATGACCGCCCACGCCCTGATCTGGAAGGTTCCCCTCTCGGTGGACCTGGCCCGTCGGATCGTGACCGACAGCCCGGGGCGAAAGCGGACCCCCGTCACCGCCGAGTTCATCCTCCGGGTGGTGGCCGAGATGCACGGGCTCACGATCCAGGACCTGAAGGGGGCCAGGCGCCATCGGGCCGTCTCCCTTCCGCGCCAGATCGGGATCTACCTGATCCGCAAGCACACCCGGGCCTCCTTCCCGGCCATTGGTCACCTCCTGGGAGGCCGGAGCCACTCGACCATCGTCGCTGGCCTCCAGGCCCTGGAGAAGGAACTGGCCCACGACCCGTCCCTGGAGGCCCTGATCCGGGACATCGAGGAACGCCTGCGCCTGTGACCCCCTCCGGGGACTTCTCGGAACGGGCGAAATGCGGTATCAAGGAAGGCCCCTGGGACCGGGAAGACCCTTCTTGCAGCCGCGGGAGCACCGATGCAGCACGATGCCATTGCCGTGGTCGATTTCGGCGGCCAGTATGCCCACCTGATCGCGACCAAGGTCCGCAGACTCCGGGTCCATGCGGAGATTCGCCAACCGGAGGACCCCCTGGAGCGGTTCGAGGGGTTCCGGGGCATCATCCTGTCGGGAAGCCCCTCCCTGGCCTCCTGCGGCGAGGGGGAGGACTTCAACCGGACGATTCTGGACCTTCCGATCCCGATCCTGGGCTTCTGCTACGGACATCAGGAGATCGCCAAGCACTACGGCGGGACGGTGATCCACGGCGGACGGGAGTGGGGAGCGGCCCGGCTCTACCGCGCCGGAGAGCCCCATCCGCTGCTCGAGGGGGTCCCGGAGGGGGACCAGGTCTTCCAGAGCCATTTCGATTCCGTCGTGGCCGTCGGACCGACCTTCCGGGAGATCGGCTGGACCCGCCTGGGGGAGGACGGGGAGCCCCATCGCTTCGCCGCCATCGCCTCCGACGCCCTGCGGCGTTACGGCTTCCAGTTCCACCCGGAGGTGGACGACTCGTTGCACGGCGATCGGATGATCGCGAACTTCGTGCTGGGGATCTGCGGCTGCAAGCCCACCTGGACCCCCGAGGCCTGGCGGGCCGATCTGGTGCAGGACCTCCGGCGGCGGATCGGGACCCGGTCGGTCTTCCTGCTGGTCTCCGGCGGGGTGGACTCGACGGTCTGCGCCCGGTTGCTCGGGGAGGTGGTGGGTCCTGACGGGCTGCACCTGCTGCACATCGACAACGGCCTGATGCGCAAGGGCGAGAGCGCCCAGGTGCTCCGCCTCTTCGAGGACCTGGGACTGGGGCACCACCTCCATTTCGTCGATGCCTCGGAGGACTTCCTCCAGGCCCTGGAGGGACTGGTGGAACCGGAGGCCAAGCGCCGGGCCATCGGGGACACCTTCGTCCGGGTCTTCGAACGGGAGGCCCGGCGCCTGGGCATCCAGGACCACCTGCTGGGCCAGGGGACGATCTATCCCGACACGATCGAGACCGGCGGCACCCGGAGGGCCGACCTGATCAAGACCCACCACAACCGGGTCCCCGTGATCGAGGAGATGATCGCCGCTGGACGCGTGGTGGAGCCCCTGGCGGACCTCTACAAGGTCGAGGTCCGGGAACTGGGGGCCACGCTGGGTCTCCCCCGGGAGGCCCTCTGGCGACACCCCTTCCCGGGCCCGGGGCTGGGGGTCCGCCTGCTCTGCTCCACGGGAGAGGCCCCCCGGGAGGACCTGGACCCGCTGCAGCAGGCTGCCGGGAGGATCGCGGCGGCCCGGGGCCTCCGGGCCACCGTGCTGCCGGTCCGGTCCGTGGGGGTGAAGGCGGACCTGCGGTGCTACGAGCACCCGGTGGTGGTCCACGGCGAGGCCCCCTGGGAGGTCCTCCAGGAGACGATGGGCGCGATGATGAAGGAGGTCCCGGGGCTCAATCGCTGCGTCTGGAACCTGGGTCCCCAGGAGTTCCGGCAGGCGCGCCCCCTGCCCGCCCGGGTCACGCGGGACCGCCTGGACCTCCTCCGGGAGGCCGACGCCCTGGTGATGGAGGGCCTCCGGCGCCATGGCGTCCACGATGCCATCTGGCAGTGCCCGACGGTGCTGGTTCCCCTGGAGGTGGACGGGACCGGACGGGAACTGGTGGTGGTCCGTCCGATCCGCTCCGAGCGGGCGATGACCGCCACCGCGGCCCCGCTGCCTGCGGCGCTGCTGGGCGAACTGCGGGCCTCGCTGCTGGCCCTCCCGGGGGTCTCGGGCCTCGTGCTGGACCTCACCTCGAAACCCCCGGGAACCATCGAGTGGGAGTAGGCCCCGGTCGCCTCGCCCTGTCCAACCCCATCCCCCTTTGGGGGGGAGAGTCTCGCCGCCTGTCACCGGGGATGGCCGAAGGTGTCCGGTTCTCGGAAGACCCTGGAATTGTCTGGAATGCCTGGTGAGCCCAGCAGGAATCGAACCTGCAACCTCCGGATTAAGAGTCCGCTGCTCTACCGATTGAGCTATGGGCCCGACCGCCACAAGGCGAGGAGGAGTGTAAGGCAACATTCCTCCCTTGTCCAGTCCATTTGCCAAGGGGGGAGCCATTGCCTATGCTGAAGATCCCTCGGAAGGGGACGGGCCCATGAAACGAGGCACCTTCCTGTTGCTGATCCCTGCCGTCGCCTGCCTCCCGCATCGGGAGGACACCTGTCCCGCCGACCCGCCCCGGAACCGTCCCTGCCTCTCCGAGGGGGCCGTTTGCGGCTACGGCGCCTCGGCCTGCGGGTACGACGAGGAGTGCCGATGCCGCCAGGGCCTCTGGAGTTGCGTGAGTCCCTCGTGCGTCACCGACGTGCCCGATGCGTCCCCCGAGGACCTCTGCGAGGAGGACCCCTCCGCCGACGTGCCGTCCCCCCTCGACCTGCCGCCGGACCCGGGGGATGCAGGACCGGGGGGATGCCCCGCCGAGCCGGTCCTGCAGGGGACCTGCACGGGCGCCCTCCAGTGCGCGTATGGCCAGGAGTGCTGCTGCGGCCAGTGCCATCCCTCGCTGGTCTGCACCTGCACCGGGGGAACCTGGGGCTGCCAGGCCACCGATGCGTGCCTGATTCCCGGATGTCCCGATGCCCTGGAGGACCTGCCCCCGTCCGACCTCGCCGTCGATCCGGGACCCGATGCGCCCCCGCTCCCGGAGGGCCGCTGCCGGAACCGGGAGGACTGCCTCGAGCCCATGGGGTCCTGCCTGCCGCCCGGGGCCTCCCCCTCCTGCGGCATCTGCTTCCGGGTCGAGCACCCCTGCGGGAACGATGCCGACTGCCTCGACGTCCCCGAGACGCCCATCTGCGCCCCGAGCCAGAGGCCCTGCCTCTGCGAGCCGGGAGCCCTGGAGTGCCAGCCACGGTGCGACGACCCCGCATCCCCGATCCCCTGCGACCCTGTCTCCGAGCAGTGCGACCCGGAGACCGGGCATTGCGCTCCCCGGATCTGCCGGGGCCCCAAGGACTGTCCGGTGAACCACCGCTGCCCCATCCAGGATGCGCCGCAGTGCCAGCGCCTGGGGTGCCACGCGGACCAGGACTGCGACGTGGGTTTCTGCGTGGTCGGCCAGTGCCACGCCGAACCCGGAACCTGCGACTTCCCCAAGCCCTGACTCCAGGAGGACCCGACCTGTCATGCCCGAACGCTCCCCGAGCCTCCCGGCCTTCCTCCGGAGCCGGGCCCGTTCCCTGGGGCCCAAGCCCGCCCTGATCGTCTCGACTCCCCGTGGAGATGCCCTCTGGACCTTTGCGGACCTGTGGATGGAGGTCCGGCGACAGGCAACGGAATTCCTGGACCGGGGCCTGTGCCCTCGCAGTCCCGTGCTGCTGGCCGGCAGGCCCTCCCCCGAGACCCTGTTGACCGAACTGGCCCTCCAGGCCGTCCAGTGCTTTGCGATCCGGCTGGCGCCGGACCTCCCGGTCGATCGCCTGTCCGATGCCGCCCGAGCCACCGAGGTTCCCCTCGTGATGCATCGCGGTCTTCCGGCCGACCGCCTCGAGGCCCTGATGGGGGACCTCCCGGACGTGCCGGTCCTCCCGGTCCCGGAGCCGATTCCCCCGACGGGGCGCCCCCTGGACGGGACCGAGGACCCCCGGCTGGAGGGGCTCGTGCCCTCGGGACCCGACGGGGCCGCCGTGGCCGTGCTCCCGGAAGGGTCCGCGGACCTGGTGCTGGCCCGCCTCCTGACCCAGCGCAACCTGCTGGGACTCGGGGAACGGGTGGGCCTGGAACTGGGCGGGACCGAACAGGACGTCTGGTGGGTCCCAGTACCGGGCTACGGGGCGGCTCCCTATACCGCCGGCCTGGCCCCCGCCTGGATCAGCGGAGGAATCGTCGGCCTGGTCCCCGACGTGGCGGACCCGATGGAGGGGCTCTGGCGCATCCATCCCACCGTCGCGGTGACCCGGGCCCGGGAGGCCGAGCAACTGGCCGACCGGCTCCTGGAGGAGGTGGCCGGGGCCGCCGGCTGGAACGGCCGTCTGGCCCGATGGGCGGTCCGGGCAGCCACGGGCCCCGGGCGCAACGACCCCCTCGTGGCGGTCCTCGATGCCCTGGTGGGGCACTCGGGACGATCGGTGCTCAAGGCCCTGATCGGCGGGCGCCTGGACCGGCTGGTGGTGCTGGGGGACCTCTCGGACCGTGCAGCAGACACCTTCGCCGCCTTCCAGGTGACCACCTTTCTGGCCCGGGGGCCGCTGGTCGCCGCGGACCTCTGGACACTGGATCGGCTGCCCGTGCCCGATGCCCGAGGCACCCTGGTGCCGGGAACCGAGGTGCGCCTCGATGCCGAGGGACGCCTGGAGGTCCGGGGCATCTCCGCGACCCGACGCCTCGCCCTGAAGGGCTGGCGATCCCCGGAGCGGACCGAGGACTGGCTCCCGACCTACTGCCCCGGGTCCCTCTCGGGCCAGCGCCTGCACTGGACCCCTCCCGCCGGGGCGCCGATGCCTCCCTCAACCAAAACTCTTTGACTTTCCTGCATTCATCGGTTACGGTGGGGACGGTGTCACCTGAACAGGAGGGATTCCATGCACCACGACCATCCCCGTGACTTCGGCCCCCGGGACCACTGGGACCATCGGGACCACAGAGACCGTGACCGCGGGCCCGACTGCGGTCCGGACTGCTGCTGCGGGCCAGACTGCAACTGCGGACCGGACTGCGACTGTCACCGCCAGGGACCGGATTTCGGTTTCCGGCGCCAGTTCGTCAGCAAGGCCGAGATGCTCGAGGCCCTGGAGTGGTACCTCTCGGAACTGCAGAACGAGGCCCAGGGTGTGCGGGAGGCCATCGCGGACCTGAAGGAGGAGATCGCCGAGGAGCAGGGCACCGTGGCCCCCACGGCCCCTGCCCGAACGAGACGCCCCCGCCGGACCCCGGCCGAGGCCAAGGCCCCGGGCCGTCGGCGCGGTCGGCCCCGGAAGGCCCCGACTCCCCCGCCGACCGAGGAATCCCAGCCCTGACCCGGGCCCCGGGTCCGACGAGGCCCGGATCGCGACCCGCAGAGGGCCCCTGTCTACCAGTCCTCCAGGAACTGATCCTGGTAGAGGGCCTCCAGGCGCGCCTTGTGGCGCCGCTCTTCCTCCACGAGCCCATCCAGCAGGGGCTCCAGGTCGGTTCCCGCGTGGAGGGAGGCCCAGGCCGAGTAGAGATCGATGGCGTTCTGCTCGGTCCGGATGGCATGGATCAGGACGTCCTGGGGCGTGCTCTCGGGACCCGGGGGGGCCGTCACCAGGTATTCGTCCAGGTGCAGGTCCGGGGGCACCTCCCCCCGGGCCAGTTCCCGAACGTCCCCCCGCTCCCGGATCCGCCGGAACAGCGCCTCGTGCTCCTCCTCCTCCCGGGCCAGTTCGACCAGCAGGCGGGCCGCCCCGGGATGGCCGATCCGGGCCGCCCAGTCCAGGTAGAAGGCCCGTTCCTGCCGTTCCATCTCGATGGCGATCCCCAGGATTTCCTCGGCGAGGGTGCTCCCGTCGGCCATGCGTTCCTCCCGGCGTCTCCCGATCTCTTCTACCCCACTGGCCCGACGATGGTCAACGCGGGAGACGACGCTGCCCCTCCCCGCGCTGGAATCCACGGCCCAGTTCGTTCCTGGATCCGCCGGCCCCGGTTTGACGCCCGGGAAGGCCTCCCCTTACACTGCCGTCGTGGAAGCGCAGGAATCCCCGGTGGAGATGCCCCGAACCGCCCCCCGTCTCGGGGAGAGGGCCGCCCTGGGCCTCCTGCTGCTGGTGGCCGCGGGGCTGCGCATCGCCTACCTGCTCTGGTACCGGCGAGAGGTCCCCTTCCTGGACTTCCCGATCTCCGACTCGGCCTACTACCACGCCTGGGCCCTCCGGGTCGCCTCCGGGGAGGGATACGGTCCCTCTCCCTTCTACATGGCGCCCCTCTACCCCTGGCTCCTGGGCTGGTTCTACCGCCTCGTGGGACCCCACCCGGAGTGGGTCCCGCTGGTCCAGTTGCCCCTGGGCCTCGCGTCCCTGGCGATGGTCTACCACCTGGGCCGACGGTGGTTCGGGACCCGGGCCGCAGGAACCGGGGCGCTGCTGCTCTCGTTTCATGCCCCGATGATCTTCCTGGAGACGAAGATCCTGACCGAGACCCTCTCGGTCTTCCTGCTGCTGGTCACCCTGGTGCTGGCGGGCCGGGCGCTGGAGCGGCCCGACCGCCCCCACCGGTTCCTCGGGACCGGAATGGCCCTGGGCCTGGCCTCCCTGGCCCGGCCCAACTTCCTGGCCCTGGCGATGCTGGTCGGGGCCTGGGCCCTCTGGCGGGCCCTCCGGGGCCGTCCCCTGGCCCCGGCCCGGTCGCTGGTCCTCGCAACGGTCGCCTTCCTGCTGACGCTGGCGCCGGTCACCCTCCGCAACCTCGTGGTCGGCGGTGATCTCGTCCTGATCTCCTCCAACGGGGGCATCGTCTTCGCCCAGGGCAACCACCCCGACGCGAACGGAGTCAGCACGATTCTCCCGGGCTTCACGCCCCGGATCGAGGAACAACAGCAGCAGGAGATCGCCGTTGCCTCCAGGGCCCTGGGCCACCCGGCCCGTCCCTCGGAGTCCTCGTCCTGGTGGTTCCGCCAGGGGCTCCGGTTCGCCCGGGAACAGCCCCTCCGGTTCGCCTCCCTCTGGGCCCGGAAGGTCCTCTGGACCCTCCATGGCCGGGAGGCCCGGGACGTCTACAACCTCTACCAGGAGGCCGACCTGGTTCCGCTGCTGCGGCTGCTGGCGGTGCCCTTCCCGCTGATGCTGGGCCTCGCCCTGTTCGCGGCGGTCCGGCGCCGGGGCTCCCTCGGGGACGATGCCCGCCTGGGCCTGCTGGGGGCCGTTGCCATCGTGCTGGCCCTGGTGGTCTTCTCGGTCTCCTTCCGCTACCGGTTTCCCGCCACGCCCCTCCTGGCCCCCTTCGCCGGCCAGGGTCTGTGGGACCTCCGGGACGCGGCGACCGGGAGGCGCTGGCGACCCCTGGCCGCAGGCTCCTTGCTGCTGGCGCTCGTGGGATCCGTCTCGGCGATCCCCTACCCCCTGCCCCGGGTCACCGCCGAGGCCCCGGCGAACCTGGGGGCCGCCTGGCTGGCCCGAGGCGACCTGAACCGGGCCATCGCCTTCAGTGTCCGGGCCCTCCGACTCGACCCGGACCTCGCCTCGGCGCACTACAACCTGGGACTCGCCCTGCGGCGGGCCGGGGACCGGGACCGGGCGGTGCGGTCGCTCCAGGTCGCCGTGGACCTGGCCCCGACGGATGCCGCGGCCCAGAACGACCTGGCCGTGACCCTGGACGAGATCGGCCGCACCGCCGAGGCCGTGGACCACTATCGGGCGGCCCTGGGCGCCCGGCCCGACGGCCGCACGGCCTACAACCTGGCCCTGGCCCTCCACGCCCTGGGACGGCGGGAAGAGGCCCTGGAGGCCCTGGACCAGGCCCGCCGACTGGGGGTCACCCCGGACCCACGGTTCGTCGAGGCCCTCACGGGGCCTTCCAGCAAGCCGCGGGACGACTTGCCTTGACTTTGGCGGCGGTTCCGGGCATCCATCATCGTTCCCCGCCGGGGAGGACCCGATGGCCCTGACCGACCCCAGCCAGTTCCTCCCCAAGTGGATCGCCTGGGAGACGACCCGGCGGTGCAACCTCCGGTGCGTTCACTGCCGGTGCTCCTCCGAGGCCACCTCGCCCCAGGGGGCCTTCGACACCCCCCGGGCCCTCGCCCTGATGGACGACATCGCCTCCTACGTGAAACCGGTGCTGGTCCTGTCCGGAGGCGAACCCCTGATGCGCCCGGACATCTTCGACCTGGCGGCCTACGGCACCTCCCTGGGCTTCCGGATGTGCATGGCCACCAACGGGTCCCTCGTCACCGACGAGACCTGTCGCCAGATGATCGAGACGGGGATCCAGATGGTCTCCCTGTCCCTCGACGGCCCCAACGCCGCGATCCATGACGACTTCCGCCGGATGCCCGGGGCCTTCGAGGCGACTCTGCAGGCGGTCCACCGGTTCCGGGAACACGGGATCCCCTTCCTGTTCAACTCCTCCTTCACGAAACGCAACCAGGCCTACATCGGCGAGACCTTCCGGCTGGCGAAGGAACTCGGGGCCAAGGCCTGGTACATGTTCCTGATCGTCCCCACGGGCCGAGGCCGGGAACTCTTCGACGAACTGATCGACCCGGAACACTACGACCTGATCCTCGAGTGGCACTACCAGCAGGAGAGGCAGGAGACCGAGATCCTCATGCGCCCCACCTGCGCCCCCCACTATTACCGACTGGTCCCCCAGTGGGCCGCCCGGGACGGCTCCCGTTTCAAGCGCCGGGACCTGACCTTCAGCACCGGTGCCGGCAAGGGCTGCGTGGCTGGACAGACCATCTGCATGATCGATGCCTTCGGGGAGGTCCACCCCTGCTCCTACATGGAGCAGTCGGCGGGCAACGTCCTCCAGACCCCGTTCCGCCAGATCTGGGAGGAGTCGCCGCTGATGCAGGCCATGCGGGACTTCGACGGCTACCATGGACGCTGTGGAGCCTGCGAGTTCCGCAAGGTCTGCGGAGGATGCCGGGCCCGGGCCTACGCGGTGACCGGCGACGTGCTGGACGAGGAGCCCTTCTGCAACTACGTCCCCCTCCGGATGCGCCGCGCGCCCTGACCGGGCGCCCAGAGGGGTCCCGTCACCGGGTGAGCCATCGATTCGATCGCACCGTCACCGCCGCAGCGGGATAGATCCACTGGAGCGTCAGCAGCGAAAAGACCCCGTAGAGGACCGCCCAGGCCCCCTCGAGGCCCCGCTCGGACCGGAAGCTGACCAGGGCCGGCAGCAACGAGGCGACCATCGCCGACAGCACCGCGGGGACCAGCACCGCCGGGTGGGTCAGGGTCACGGCCCACGAGAGGGGCAGGAGATAGAGCCGCAGGGGGATCTGCACGAAGAGCGTCACCGCGTCGATCACCGATGCCAGGCGACGGGGGTCCCGGGCCAGGCGGGGGGCGAAGGCCAGGTAGCGCAGGCTCTCCCGGAGATTGCTTCGGGCCCACCGGAGGTACATCCGGGAGAGTCCCCCGTAGGTGGCCGGGACGTGCGTGAGGGCCACCGCGTCGCCCTGGTAGACCGTCCGATAGCCCCGGGACAGCACCGCGTTGGTCTGGGCATGGTCGTCGCCGTTGCGGCACTCCCGCCCCAGGAACCGCTGGTGCCGCCAGGCCCCGAGCCCCGGTCCGATGGCCTCCATGCGCCAGGCCGACAGGGCCCCGGGACAGACCAGCACCCCGCCGATCATCGACTGGTAGGCCCGGATGAAGTCGAATCCATAGCGGTAGCGGACCCCCAGCATCCGCGTCAGGGCGTTCTGCCGGCGGTTCCAGGCCTCGATTCGCCCGGCGACCGCCCCGACCCGGGCATCCCGGACCAGAGGCCCCACGAGGCGCCGGATCGCCTCGGGCTCCACGATGGTGTCCGAGTCCACCGTGACCACGATCGGGGACCGAACCCGCTCGAAGGCCTCCAGGAGGGCGGCTCGCTTGCCCCGATTTTCGGAACAGCCCACCACTTCCACCCGGTCGTCCTCCCGGGCCACGGCCTCCAGGTGTTGCCGGGTGTCGTCCCGGGACCCGTCGTCCACCGCGACCACCCGCAATCGGTCCCGAGGGTAGTGGGAGGCCAGGATGGACCGGAGGCACTCCCCGGCACGGGGCCCCTCCTGATAGGCCGGCACGGCCACCGTCACCGGGGGCAGGGCCTCCGGGTCCACCGGGTCCCCGGGGCGATACAGGGCCCACAGCACGATCCGCCAGACGGTCGAGACCGCAACCACGAGGCCCATCGCCACCGCGGGCCGCACGACCCACCTCCCGAACCACTCCTGCCCGACCAGGGAGAGGCGACCGTCGCCGACCGGAAGATGGAAGGCGACCCAGAGGAGCGCCAGGGCCGCAACCAGCCAGGGAACCAGACCTCGGAACCGGGACCACATCGGGATGGGACTCCAGCAGGACCCGGGAGGGGGCGACGGGGACGTAAGGGGGGCAGCCCTTGGCGGGGGTCCCGTGGTCCCCCCGTCGGGACGCCGGCTACTGGCAACGGCTCGTGACCCCCTGGACCGTGCAGGAATTGCTCAGGCAGTCGGAGTTGCCGCGGCACTCCTTGCCTGACGCGCACTTCTTGCAGGTCGGGCCACCGCAGTCCACGTCGGTCTCATCGACGTTGCGGACACCGTCGGAGCAGTACACCGGCACCGTGGAGCCGGCCAGGAAGCCCACGTCCACGACGCGGTTGACGCCCCCGGTGCGTCCCACCGGCGAGGGCTGGCCGACCGTGTTCAGCACCGCGGTCCCGTCGGGCAGGAAGTACCCGCCGTTCTTGCTGTCATGGCCCGCCGAGGCGAAGTTCAGCACCGCCGTGTCCACCCGGCAGCCGTTGCAGCAGCCGCCGGCGTCGCAACAGAAATGGATCTGGCAGTAGTTGCTGACACAGTCGCTGGGCTCGTCGCAGAACTCGTTGTTGGACAGGTCCGCCTGGCAGATGCTGTTGATCTGGTTCGGCAGGTTCCGGTCCGGGTCGCAGTGGGCATTGGCGTCGCAGGCGTTGTCGTCCTCGACCCCGCCCACGAGGCAGGTCGTCGGGCACTGGGGCGGCGTCTGATCCGCCTGGCCGTTGCAGAAGATCGGCTTGTAGTAGCCGCACTCGTTGGCCGGGTTGTTCAGGTCGTAGACGCAGGCCCGGTCGTCGTCCACGTTGGTGGTCCCGCAGACGAAGGCCCCCGAGCAGACCGGGTCCACCCGGTGCCCCTGGCAGGTCGTGGTGTCGTCGCAGGCCGGAGGATTCGTGTAGCCCGCCGGGCAGTCGCTGGCCTGGGCGCAGCAGTCGCCGTAGTCGCAGCAGAACCCGTTCTGGCAGTGCCCGCCGCCTGGCAGGTAGAGCTTGTTCGCGCAGTCGCTGGCCTCGTCGCAGGGATAGCCGTTCGGGGCATTGCCGATGCAGACCGAGTCGTTGCCCAGTTGCGACGGGGCGCACAGACCCCGGTCCACGGCGTCCTGGTCGCAGGGGTCGCAGCGGGCGATGTCGTCGCACTTGGAGTCGTCCTCCACCCCGTTGGTCAGGCACGAGGTCAGGCACTGGGGCACCCCTGCCTCGAAGGTCCCGCCACCCACCGGGGTCGCCGGGCAGGTGCCAGACAGCGGCAGGCCGCAGTAGACCGGGATGAAGAAGCCGCAATTGTCCGACAGGTTGCCGCCACACGCGCAGTCGTCCCGGACCAGCACCTGGCCGCACTGGTTGTTCGAGCAGACCGGGTCCTTCCGGTAGCCCTCGCAGGAGGTCGCGTCGCTGCACCACGGAGTCGTGTAGTAGGACGACGGGCAGGCCAGGGCCCCGGCCGTGTCGTCCGTGGGGCAGCAGTCGCCGGAGTCGCAGCAGAACCCGTTCTGGCAGTGGTTGCTCACGCAGTCCGAGTTCTCGTTGCAGGTGGATCCGTTGACCCGGTCCAGCTGGCAGGTCATCGTGAAGGGCGGCACGGTCTGGTCCGGGTCCGTGGCCACGGCCGGGTCGCAGTGGGCCTGAGGATCGCAGTCGGCGTCCTGTCCGCAGGATGTCGGGCAGGCGGGCTTCACCTGGGCCCCGGGCACGTAAGGTCCCTCCCCGCCGCAATACTCCGACATGAAGAGCCCGCAGGGGTCCGCCTGGACCGACTCGTCGCAGGCCGTGTCGTCATCGACCCGGGTCTTCACGCAGATGTGGCTCACGCAGTTCGCATCGTAGCGCTGGCCCTGGCACTCGTTGATCCCGCCCACGCTCGGGTTGCAGGCCGCCGCCTCCTTGTACTGGGCGGGGCACACCTGGTCGGCGGAGATCCAGTCCGCGTTGGATCGGATCAGGTAGGGGTTCTCCCCGTCGGGGGGCACCGGCCAGGCGCCACCGGGACAGCAGTCCCCTGCGGCGCAGCAGTAGCCGTTCTGGCAGTGCATCGACAGGCAGTCCAGGTCCTGGGGACCCAGGTCCCCGACGCAGTCGGCGCCGTCCGGCAGCAGGTCCTTGATCCGGATCTCGAACCGGAAGGTTCCGTAGTCGTAGGGCCCGCCTGCGGTATCCACCGCGACGTAGTACACGCCGGGCTGCAACTGCCGGTCGATCACCTCCGGGTCGCCGCCGGCCCCATGGAGCTGCTGGCACTCCAGCGCCCCGGGCCCGCAGGTCCCCGAGTCCTCCTGCTTGAGCACCAGGATCAGGTCCCGGTCCGGCTGGAAGAGGCGGATCGTGACCCGACGTGGCGCCGTGAGCGTGAACTTGTAGAGTCGGTCAGGACCCAGCTGACCGCCGCACCCGCTGTCGGAGACCGCGTTCAGGGAGCACTCGGTCGTCCCGTCCACCGTCACCGTGGGCACCACCGGGTGGGTGCCCAGGTCGATGGCGTCCTCGCACCGGTGGCCCTGGTTCAACGTCGTGCTGTTGCTGCCGCGCACGTAGAGCTTCCAGTCGTGCAGCACGCCGCCGTTGCCGTTGCCGGTGTCGCAGACCCGCAGGTACCAGGTCCCCGAGGCCACCTCCCCCTTCAGGGAGCACATCGGCACGCCGGAGGTCGGGATCCCCGGGTACGGAACCGGGAAGGACAGGTCGAAGGTATTCGCAAAGCCCTGGTTGGCCCCGCCGACGTGGTTCCAGACCCGGTGGGCATAGCCCTGGGGGTCGATCACGTCGATGGTGAGGTCCGCCAGATAGCCGTGGTCCAGCCGGACCTTGGCTTCCACGGAATCGACATAGGAGTAGGCCGTCGAGAGGTTCAGGGCCGAGACCGTGCAGCCGAGGCGCTCGTCGATGGGCAGTTCGACGGGCCCGGAGGCCGCCTGGACGCAGTTCGGGGCGATGCAGGTCGGCACGCAGGACCCGTTCGGGTAGCCCTGGATGCCGTTCTGGCACGAGTCCTCGATGCCGCAGTCGTCGTCGCCGGCGTCGAAGGCGTGCTCGCCGCCGCAGGGCCCGTTGCAGTTCTGCAGCACCGTGTGGACGCAGAAACCCGACGAGCACTTGTCATCGGTGCAGGGATTCGGCTCGTCGGTGCAGACGGTGCCGTCGGGCAGGGGTCCCTTCACGCAGACGTGGCCGCCCCAGCCGACGTTCTGGCAGACACCGTCGTTGCAGTCGTCGGCCACGACCGAGCAGTTCACGTTCTCCTGGAAGTCGCAGACCCCGGCCGTGCACTGGTCGATCGTGCAGCCGGCGCCGTCCTTCTCGCAGATCGTCCCGTCGGCCTTCGGCTGGGGCTGGCAGGCATCCTCGGCCTCGTTGCAGACCCCGGTCTTGCACTCCTCGTCCAGGGCCGAGCAGTCCCGGGCCGTGCCGGGCCGGCAGACGCCCGTCAGGCAGTAGTCCGCGACGGTGCAGTAGGCCCCGTCCTCGCAGGGCATGTAGTTCAGGTCCGTCTGGGTCCGGCAGACCCCGTCGAACGGGTCGCAGACCTTCTTCACGCACTGGACGCCCGTGTCGGGACAGATCACCGGGCCGTCCACGAGTTCGCACAACTTCTGGGCATTGCACCGCCACTGGGTGCCGTTGCACTTGTTGCCGTCGTCCAGGCACTCGGCGTCGTTGCCACCGGGGCAGGAGCAGAGCAACTGGGTCCCGGGCCGGCAGACGCCCGCCTGGCACTGGTCGCCGCCGGTGCAGATCTCCCCGTCATTGCACGCCGCCCCGTCGGGGGCCGTCTCGCGCACGCACTGCCGGAGCGTCTCGCTGCAGACGCCCACCACGCAGGTGCCATCCAGGAAGGAGCAGGACTTCGCGGGCCCGGCGGTGCAGACGCCGCCCTGGCAGGTGTCGTCCTCGGAGCAGAAGAGGCCGTCCTCACAGGCGGTCCCGTTGGGCTGGTTGACCAGTTCGCACTGGCCGTTGGCCGGGTTGCAGACGTTGGCCTGGCAGGGGTCCGACGAGGGCGCACAGGTCACCGTGGTGTGCTCGCAGGTGCCGCCCGTGGAGGGATTCTGGCAGGTGTCAGTGGTGCAGGGATTGCCGTCGTCGCAGTCCGCAGCCTGGAAGCAGTCCGCCGCCTGCATGTAGATCACCATGCCCAGCAGCGACCCCGTGTCGCCGGCGATGTGGTCCGACACGGTCAGGGTCCAGGTCCCGGCCACCGCCAGACGCCGGAAGTCGGCCAGAGAGCCCGGACCGTCCACCGGGTCGAAGTCGTAGACATCGTGGAAGCCCGCCACCGCACCGCCCCGGAGGTTCCGAAGCGTCACACAGACGCCCAGGTGACAGAGTTTCGCCCGGAGGTCGCCCACCGCGGTGTGGTCCGTCCGCAGGCGGACCTTCAACGAGTTCACGTAACCCGGGGCCGAGAGCACCAGGGTCTTCGTGAGCCCGTTGGAGTCGTTGTCGGGGATGGCAGCCGGCAGACCCGCCGTGAGCCGGTAGGGCGTCCCGACCACGGGCGTGCACTGGCAAAGGATCTCCCCGGTCAGGGGGTCCCGGTCGCCCACGGGGTCGCAGGTTGCCGTCTCGGCCTGGTTCAGGCAGGCCTCGTCGGTGGGGCACTCGTCGTGGCGGATGCAGGCGCATCCCGATCCGGAGATGGGCTCGTGGACGCACTCCTGGGTGTTCGGGTCGCAGTAGTCGATCGTGCAGTCCTTGCCGTCGTCGCAGTCCATCTCGGCATAGACGCACTCCTTGCTGCCGTTGCCGTCCTCGTCGTAGCAGGAGACCGCGGCGCAGGGGTCCGGGGGGCACTCGCTGTCGTCCGCGCAGCCCAGGGGGCTGTGAGTCGCGTAGAGGTGGAAGCCCTCCAGCATGCCGTTGTAGATCGCCGGATCCAGGTCCTCGGCGACCAGGGTCCAGGTCCCCTCCATGTGCTTGCCGTTGAAGGCGTTGAGGTCCCCTGCCGCCGGAACGCCCGCGTCATAGGTGAAATAGACGTTTCGCTTGGCGTCAGCGGGGTTCTCCTGCTTGAGCAGCACCTCGTCGCCGCCCGGTCCCAGCAGGCGCAGGCGCACGTCGCCCCGGTAGAGGTGGTTCACCTTCACCTTGACGTGCAGGTCGTCCAGCGAGGCCGGCTTCGTCACGTTGATCGTGCAGAAGGCCGACGTCGGACCGGACCCAAAGAACTTGCCGCAGGTACCGTCCTGGAAGTCGAACCGGTCCTCGTACGGGATATCCACGCAGTAGCCCAGGTCCACCCGGCAGGCCTGGTTCAGCGGGCAGGCCAGAGAGCCGTCGGGCCGGAACTGGTCGTCCTGGCAGGCGATGCACCCGGGACGCGGGGCGTTCACGCACTGGCCCGCGGTGCAGGCGTCGTCGGTGCAGACCTCGTCGTCCTCGCACTGGGCCACCCGGGAGCACCCCGGGTAGCCGTTCTCCAGGAAGTCCAGCAACTTGCCCATCAACTGGACCGTTGTGGCCCCGCCGGGCTGCTCCTCCAGCGCCGCAAAGAGCACCGAGGATCCAATCGTCCGATAGACGTGCCCCAGGGCCGAGATGCCCTCGTAGGAGACCATCGAGGCGAAGGTCGCGGTCCCGGCGTTCCGGAGGATCTCCCGGCCGCCGGCCTCGGGCGTGTGCACCAGACGGTCGTTCCAGGCGTTGAGGCCCGCGGCCTGGCTCAGGTTGAAGTTGTATCCATCCAGGAAGTTGCGGCCGGCCAGGGGCCCGTCCTGCTTCGCGACACCGTCGGCGGTCGCCGTGATCCGGAAGTAGGGGACCAGCACCGGGTCCGTCTTCTGGGCCCAGAAGTACTCGCCGCCCTCCAGGTAGACCCGGCCGCCCCCTTCCAGATAGGCCGCGAGCCGGGCGGCCTCGGAGGCCGAGACCGGGTGATTGTTCCCATAGACGCCCAGCACGCCGATCACGCCGTCGAAGGGCGTCAGGTCCGGCACCATCGAGAGGTCCGGCACGATCTGGGCCTTCCGACCGCTGGCCTGGATTGCATCCCGGATGGCCACCGCGGCCGGATCGGACCGCCCCTGGGGCGCCCAGACCAGGTAGCCGTCGGCCAGGAGCAGGAACGTGTCGAACTTCACCTGCGTCTCGAAGGGGCTGTGGAGCGGCAGCGTCGGGTCGAACTCGTCCTTCACCACCAGGGCCGACTTCCAGGCGCCGGCCGCCGTGTCGGCGCACTGGGGCTTCACATCGATGCCGCAGAAGAAGTAGCCGGGCACCGCCAGGGCCGGCACGCCGCAGACCGCCTGCACGAAGTTCGGGTTGGACTCGCACCCGTTGGCCTGACCCACGTCGGGGGCCGAGAAGATGAAGGACGGGTGATCCATCGGGTCGCCATCGAGGAAGGACCCCGGGAACCCGAAGTAGTTCCAGGTGAAGTAGCGGGCGTCGGGGTCCCACATGCACAGGTAGATCCGGTGCCAGTCGCAGACGCTCGCGGTCAGCAGGGGAATCGGGTCCGGGGCTACCGCCTGGGAGACCAGGGTCGCGTAAAGCTGGTTGCAGGGACGGCCGTCGGTGGGGCACCGATAGACCATCGACTTCACGTACTGGTTCGTCCGTCCCGCCGCCACCTTCACGTCATCAATCTGGAGGTTGTCCATCCGGAAGGTGCTGCCGTCCTCGGTATCCACCATGAAGCCGATCTTCAATGTCGGGCTGAACTTCAGGTTGTCCGGCAGTTCCACCGAGTAGAGGGTGTAGGGGATGTCCTCGTTGGTCCGGGCCTCCCAGAGCACGGTCCCGCCCTGGAAGTCGCTGGTGGTGGTCCCGACCACCTTGAGCGTCACGTAGGCCGAGGGCTGGGAGTGCTTGTAGATCATCCGCCACTGGAGCGTGGTCTTCTTGTAGAAGTTGTAGCCGTCGTTCTGAGAGATCGTCGCGTTGAGGCCCGGGGAGTGCAGCACGCTCTGGACCAGCATCGTGGTCGGGGTCCAGTTGAACCGCACGTAGCGATCCGGCCCGAGGCCCCCGGTGGTCCCGGAGTCGATGGACCAGTGATTCGACGCCGCCGTTCCGTAATCGACGACCTTCCAGCCGATGCCGTCGAAGTCCGAGGCGTCCTCGAAGGGCTGGACGTACGGCAGGTCGATGGAGCAGTTGGGCTTGTAGGGGTGCTGGCACTCGTAGCGGCCGGTGCCGGCATCCAGCACGCACCGCTCGTCGGTGCATGCGTTGTTGTCGTTCGCGTAGGTCTGGCACCAGGCGTTGTCATAGCAGCACTGGGTCGAGTTCCAGAAGAACCGGCAGGAGTTGATCACGCAGCGGTCGTCGGTGCAGGGGTTGTTGTCGTTGCAGTTGGCATCGGTCCGGCAGCAGGTGGGGCTGATCTTCGGGTTGTAGCAGGTGTTGTTCCAGCACTGGTCGTAGGTGCAGGGGTCCCCGTCGTCGCACTCGTCGCCGGTGATGCAGCAGTCCGGCCGGGGCGGGTCGTAGTAGCAGCGGTTGGTGCCCTGGTCGCAGTGGTTCGCCGTGCAGATGTTCTTGTCGTCGCACTGGGCATCGGCCTCGTCCTGATTGCTCGTCTCCGAGTAGCAGCACCCGGGGACGATGTTGTAGGCCGAGTGGACGCACCGGTTGAAGGAGCAGTAGTCGGCGTTGCAGGGGTTCGCGTCGATGCAGTCGGCAGCGGTCGTGCAGCAATCGGGAATCGCCTCGTGGCTGCACGTGTGGGTCCCGACGTCACAGGTGTCCCGCGTGCAGGCCTGACTGTCGTTGCAGTCCTCGTCCACCAGGCAGCACCCGGCCTTCCAGGCGTTCCGGCACTCGCTCTTCTCGCAGAGGTCCCAGGTGCAGGCATTGCCGTCATCGCAGGTCGGGTCCTCGACCTCCTGCCAGACGGAGTTCCGGGCCCCCGGGGTCCCCTTGTCGCCGCCCGGCAGCACCGTGGAGGAGATGCCGAAGTTCAACGCGCTCCAGGAGGCCGGGTTGTTTGGGGACGCAGGGATGGCCAGCGTCGCGTGGGGCAGGTAGGGGTGACGCAACTCGATGGAGTAGCCCGTCGGGGCCGTTCCGGTGTAGACCACCTCGTCGATCAGGGTGTTGCAGGCCGAGTCCTGGCAGAGGCGGATCGCGTCGCCGCCGGTGTTCACCAGGCTGAAGTTCGAGTACTGGTAGTTGCAGGTGACGCCGCCGTTCAGCGAGGGATTGCTCTCCCGGCAGAGGACCGCGTAGCCCAGGGACGGCACCACCACGGAGGCGATGATCTGGTGGCTGTTCGTCCCGTTGTCCTTGAGCCACATGCCCTGCAGGTCGATGGGAGCCCCGGTGGGGTTGTAGACCTCGATCCACTCGCCGTAGTTGTCCGGGACCGAGTTGGGCGGGTTGCCGTTGGGGTCCGGCATGAACTCGGTGATCACGAGGCCGTCGACCGGCTGGGTGCACGCCTTCCGCAGGGCCGAGAGGACCCTCCCCGAGGCATCTCCCTCCGTCGCGCTGGCGGCCTCGGAGGCCGGGGACAGCGCGTCGCCCTCCTCCTCGGCGGGCTGGCACCCCGCCCCGATGAAGAGACCCGCACAGGCCAGGACCCACAATCCCATCTGAGGACGGCGGAGATTCATGTCGCCTCCTTGACTGCGGATGACACCGGAAGTCGCAAACATTTCACACCCCAGCCGGCGCCCGGGCCCCCCCTGGGCACCTACCCCCTGGAAACTCCGGGGGTTATGTTTCTCCACACCCGCTCGATCCGGCGGACACCAAGCCGCCAGGATTCTTTCCAGCATGTTTTGTGCCAGAACCCGGGACGGGGACGAACGGTCTTCTTGGGGGCGGGCACTCCGCGGTCCTCGACCGGGGCAGCCAGGACAGGCCCATGGACGATCCCGCCATGCTATACTCGGGCGCCCTGGACGGGAGGTTCGCCCATGTTCCGGTTCCTCGTTCCCCTGGCGATGCTGACGCTGGCGGCCTGCAGCAAGGCCCCCGCCCCGGTCCGACCCGAGGCCCCCTCGGCCCCCGTCGCCCAGGCGAAGACCGATGCCCCCGAGCCACCGCCTGCGGCGGCCCCCGACGCGGCGCAGGCCCCGGCGGTCCCGGCCCCTCCGGCCGAGGCCGAGGGGGCCCAGGCGCTGGACCGGGACGCCCTGGCCCGATGCTACACCGCGGTCTATTGCGCCCAGAAGAAGGGCGAGATGAGCCGGATCCTGTCGATCTACAAGGAATTCGGCTTCGAGACGCCCCAGGCCTTCACGAAGGCCTGGATCGAGGCGGCGAAGGACACGGAGTGGGTCACCCGGATGGCCTACGACGTCAGCAAGAAGTGTCCGTGATCGCAGCCGGTTCCCTGGCGCTTCCCATCGGTGCGACGAAGAGGCGACCGTTCATCTCGTTGCGGCCGATGTAGAGGTCGCACCCGAAGACCTCCCGCAGCAAGGCCCAACGCATCACGTCGTCCGGGTCCCCGAAGGCCCGGACCCGTCCCCGGTGCAGCAGTGCCACGCGGTCGCAGACCAGCAAGGCCACGTTGAGGTCGTGGATCGCCGCCACCACCCCCAGGCCCGACTGCCGGGCCAGGCCCAGGACGCCCTCCAGCAGGCGGACCGAGTGGGCGACGTCGAGGTTGGCCGTGGGTTCGTCCAGCAACAGCAGCCGCGGGTCCTGGGCCAGGGCCCGGGCCACCAGCACCCGGCGCTGCTCCCCGGCCGAGAGTTCCTGGAAGGGCCGGTCCGCCAGGTCCGCCACCTCCGCCAGGGACATCGCGTGGTCGATCGCGTCCCGGTCCTGCCGGGACTCGAAGAGGCCCCGCAGGTGCGGGGTCCGGCCCAGGGCCACCAGGTCCCGGACCGTCATGGGAAAGCCCGGCACCACCCACGCGGGCACCAGGGCCACCCGCCGGGCGACCTCCCGACGCCTGGCCCGACCCGGCGCGAGGCCCGCCGCGACGACCTCCCCGACCTCGGGAGCCAGCAGGCCGCAGGCCAGACGCAGCAGGGTGGACTTGCCCACGCCGTTGGGGCCCAGAATCCCGAGGAATTCCCCCGGCTCGCACCGGAGCGAGACCCCCTGCAGGGTGGCGGCGACCGCCCCGGGCCAGCGGAACGTGACGCTGCGCATCTCCAGCGCGGGCCCCTGGGCAGCCGGATCGGGCTTCACGGGACCTCCTCGGTGCGATGCAGCAGCCAGACGAAGGCGGGACCACCCACGAGGGCCGTCAGGACCCCCACGGGGGACTCGGTATGGAAGACCGGGAAGAGGGCCCGGACCCCCCAGTCGGCCAGGACCAGGAAGGCGGCGCCTGCGCAGGCGCAGGCCGGCAGGGTCCAGCGGTGGTCCGACCCGATCACCCGCCGGACGGCGTGGGGCACGATGAGCCCCACAAAGCCGATCAGGCCCGAAACCGAAACCGCCGTGGCCACCAGCAGCGAACCGGCCAGGAAGACCTGCCGGGTCGTGCGGACCGGGTCGACGCCCAGCACCGAGGCCCCCTCGGCGCCCAGGGTCAGGGCGTTGAGGGCCGGGGCCAGCCGGTACAGCCACAGAAATGCCAGGGCCACCAACCCGAAGACGACCCCGAGGGTGGACGGCTCCCGGACGTCCGTCGAGAGGGTGCCCATCAACCACAGGAGCATCTCCTGGGCCTTCTCGGCCCGGACCACCGTCTTGAGAAACATCACCGCCGCCGAGGCCACGGCATTGAGCACCACCCCCACCAGCAGGAAGTGGTAGGCCCGGAGGGTCCCCCGGCGGCCTCGGGACAGGGTCCAGTTCAAGGCGATGGCCAGCAGGCCCCCGGCGAAGGCCCCCAGGGAGACCGTCGCCTGACCCCCGGCGGCGATCAGCGGCACCGCCAGGACCACGGCCCCCCCGAGGGCCGCACCGCCGGCGACCCCGATCACGTAGGGGTCGGCGAGGGGGTTCGCGAGCACGGCCTGGAAGACGAGGCCCGACACCGAGAGGGCCGCCCCGACCATCGCCCCCAGGAGGGACCGGGGAATCCGCTCCCGAAGCAGGATCAGGCGATCGATGGACCCGGGGTCGTTCCAGGCGGCCCCGACGTCCAGCGCCGTGGCCCCGACGACCCACGACAGGACCAGGAAGACCCCCAGCAGGACCGCCGAGACGCCCAGGAAGACCGGGGGGGACCACCGTCGCCTCATCGGGAGTCCCCCCGGACCCCCGGACGGCCCTCCCACCGGCGGCCAATCTCCCGAACCAGGGCCGCCGCCGCTGCCGGAAAGCCAGGCCCCGGGCGCAGGATTCCCCGATCCGGGATCGGGACCACCGGGGTCCCCGGCAGCCCGAGGTCCTCGGGGCCCCCGGCGGCGTCCTCCTCCGCCACCGCGTCCACGACCAGGTCCGGCCGGGCCCGCAGGACCTCCTCCCGGGACCAGATGGGCCAGGCCAGGGGTCCCGGGACGACGTTCTCGAGGCCCAGGTGCCGCACCAGGGCCCCCAGCAACGACTCCTCCCCGGCAACCACCAGGGGGGCCCGACCCACCACGACCAGGACTCGAAGGGGCGGGTCCCGGCGCAGGGCGTCCCGGAGGGCGTCCCACTCCTGTCGCCAGGTCCGGCAGAGGGCCTCGGCCTCGGCCTGAAGCCCCAGGGCCTTCCCGAGGGCCCGGATGCCCGGCTCCACGTCCCCGGCCCCCTCGAAGGTCAACGCCAGGCGCCCCACGCCTGCCCGATCCAGGAGGTCCGCCAGGGGACCCCGGAGCACCGTCGGAGACCCCACCACCAGGTCCGGACGCAGGTCCAGCACCGCCTCGGCCGAGACGTCCAGGATGCCCCCCACCCGGGGCAGACCGAGGGCCTCTTGAGGCCGGTCGCAGTAGCGGGTGACCCCGACGACCCGGTCCCCGGCCCCGAGGGCGAAGAGGATCTCGGTGGCGTTCGGAAGCAGGCTCACGATGCGGCGGGCTGGCCCGTCGGGCGCCGGCCCCGGGGAGGTCTTTTCCCCGGGACACCCCAGGAGCCCCAGGCAGATCGCCAGCGAGAGCATCCGGGACCGGCAGGCCGGCAGTGACCTCTGGTCGCCCCTCAAGTGCAGGACCCGGCCCTCCAGGAGATGTTCAGGCACTTCTGGGGGAAGCAGGAGGAGGGATAGGTGATGCCGTCCTCCCCGCAGACCGGGCCATTGGGGTCGTTCGGATTCTCGTAGGTGCCGCAGATGGTCGTGCAGGCACCACACTGGCCCGGGGTCCCGCCGGTACCCCCGAGGCAGGTCTTGTGGCAGTCGCTCTGGTAGGTCTGGGGCGTCCCCGCCGGCGAGGTGGCACAGACCGGGTGATATTCGGCGGGGCAGGTCTCGCACAGGCGGGTGCAGGCCCCGGCGTGGTACTGGCCCCCGGCCTTGCAGGTCGCCCAGCAGAGATTGGGCCAGGTCTTCCCGTCCAGCCCGCAGACCTGGGGGCCCGCGTCGCCGCAGGGCTGCTTCCCCTGGCAGAGCAGCACGCAGAGGTTCGGGTAGGCCTTGCCGTCGTTGGCGCAGGTCTCCACCAGCGGGTCCCCCTCGCACTCGGGACAGCAGGGGCCTGCATACTGGACCTGCCGGGCCTTCGTGCCGCACTGGGTCGCCGCGCAGGGGCTGCCGTAGGTCACGTTGTCGTCGCCGCAGACCGGGTCGCAGGCCACGGGGCATGACGGGCAGAAGTCGCGGCCCACGCAGGCCCCCAGGCAGGTCCGGGTCACGCCGGCCTCCGAGGGGCAGTTCACCAGTTCGCACTGGTTCCGGTAGGTCTTGCCGTCGCTGCCGCAGACCGGGTTCTGGGTCAGGCCCAGGCAGGCCTCGCAGGCCGGGGCCACGCACCCCCCGAAGTTCAGCAGGTTTTCCGCGTAGTCCGGGTAGCAGCCGAAGTCGGCCTTCATCGCGCAGAGGTCCGCGTACTCGGTCGGGACGCCCCCCTTGTCCGCACAGACCCTGCCGCAGGCGGGATAGGTCAGGAGGTCGCACTCGTCCTGGAGCCGGCAGGGGCACTCGCTGCACGACCCCTTCCAGGAGATGTAGTTCGGGGCCGGGACGTCCACGCAGTCCTGCTTCGTGCCGGTGCATCCGACGCAGTCGGGCCCCGGGGCGCAGAGGGCGCACCTGGCGCAGCGGTCGTTCTTGAACTCGACCTTCTGCTGGCCGTCGAGCCAGCAGACCGGCTCCTGGATGGTCTCGTCGCAGGGGCAGAGGGGCGGGATGGTCGTGTCCTCGACGTCCTGGGGCGGCTGGACCTGATCCTGGCCCCCCTGGTCCACCGGGCCGATGCCCTCGTCCAGCGCGAGGTCCTGGCCCGGGTCCTCCCCGAGGTCCCGCACCGAACCGTCATCCGGATTTCCCGGATCCACCGGGACCTCGTCCAGGAGTGGAACGTCCTGGATGTCCCCGGGACCCTCGTCGGGAATTCCGACATCCCGATTGCCACCCCCACCGCCACAGGCCAGGGCCAGGGCAAGCATCCCGGTCCACAGTCCGTTCCGCATCGGATCCTCCCGCCAGACACACGAACCTACTGTAAGACAATCGGGACCGTCAGGGCAAGAAGACCCGGATCGAGGACTCGATGACGTAGTCCGAGGCGTGCTTCACGTCGTGGGAATAGCCCACGTCCACTCCAACATAGCGGCTGATGTAGCCCAGACCCCCGGAGATTCGATACTGGTCGTGGGCCAGATTGCTGACCCGGTCCCAGTGGAACCCGACCCGGAGGGCGATGGTCTGGGCCAGCACCACCTCGAGTCCCGTCATCGGACTCACGGTCGCCTTGTTGTCCCCCTTGCTCTGGAGGTCGATGTCCACGTCCACGCCCCAGTGGAGGATCGAGTACTGCAACCCGACCCCGATCCCGACGGTCCGAGGCCCGAAGAAGATCCGATCCTGGGCCTGGGGCGCCTTGGCCACGGGCATCTTGAGGATGTTCTGGGCCGAGATGCCGATGAAGATCAGGTCGTTGACGCCCAGCAGGACCCCCAGGTCCAGCGTCGGGGCCCACTTGTTCATGTCGTAGGTGGTCCCGGGCCCGTTGCGCTCGACCTTCATGTACCGGAAGCCCCCGCCATAGCAGAAGAGAATCCCCTTTCCCCGGACCACGGAACTGACCCCGAACCGGAGGTCGTGGGTCTGGGTCGTGAAGTCTCCCTTCCTCCGGTGGGCATAGGTGTACCCGGCCCCGCCGGCGACGTCGGGGTTGGTCTTGCTGTCCACGAAGGAGAGGTGGGCATTGTGGGCCCCGCCCCAGGACCGCCAGCCGTAGCCGATGTCGATGGTGTAGGACATGACCTGGGACATCGCTGCCGGATTGAAGTAGAGCCCGGAGGTTCCGAAGCCCAGGGACCGCACTGCGTCGGACATCCCCAGGGCCCGGGCCGGCGCCCCGTCCTCCCGGGCCCGGGCCGGCACGGCCGTCGCCAGCAGGGTGGCCAGGACCAGGACCCAACGACTCGCCGGCATGGAGGCCTCCTGCCGGGAGCCTAGGGCGAGGCCCCCGGCCTGTCAAGAAAGTCGCGGGTCCGGCGGGCCACCGCCCCCGCCAGGGACCTCGGGGGCCCCCGTCCTGCCGGACTCCCGGGGTTTCATGGCATCATCGGTTCCGGGACGGAGGCCCCCGGTCATGAACGCCCTGTCGCGTCCGCTGAGCCTGCCCGTGTGGCTGCTGGCCTGGGTGGCCCTGGGCGTCGCCTGGTGGACCTGGCGTCTGGAACCGGCCGTCCGTCCCCAGGTGGACAACGACGTCCAGTGCTATGCCGAGGCGGCCCGGGCGATCCGGGAGGGGCGAAGCCCCTACCAGGAGGGGGAGCGGTGCTACCTCTACCCGCCGGCACTGGCCCTGGGCCTCTCGCTGCTGCCGGACCCGGCCCCGCTGGATCGGGCCCGCCTGGCCTTCTGGCTCAACACCGCCGCGTCCCTCGGAGTGGTCGTCACGCTGCCCCTGGCCGCGGGACTGGGGCGTCAGCCCCTGGGGCTGCTGTCGGCCTTCTGGCTGTTCTCGCCGGTGACCCTGGGGTCCATCGGCACCGGCAACATCGCCATCTGGGTCGCCTGGCTGCCGCTGCTGGCCCTGATCGGCCTGCGCCGCGCCCCGATCCCGGCAGGGTTGCTGCTGGGCGCCGCGACCCTCCTGAAGACGATGCCGGGGATCTATCTGGTCTTCCTGGTCGCAGCGGCCCTCCGGCACCGGGAGTCCTCCCTGGCCCGGGCAGCGATGGCGGGCCTCCTGGTGGCCGCCGGGAGCCTGCTGCTCCCCCACACGGAGGAATTCCTCCGCCTCTCGGGGGGCCAGGTGGACCTCCATGCCCGGGAGGTCCGGAACTTCTCCCTCGTCTCTCTGGCCTGGTGGACCTTCGGCGGGGAGCCCCCCTCCCCATGGCCGGCGCTGGCGGCGGGAATTCTCGCCGCCTGGATGCTGGGGTGGCGACGCCGGCCGGGGACGCGGCGGGACCCGGTGCCCGAGTGGGCGCTGCTGGGGACCCTCGTCCATGCCTGCGCCCCCATCGCCTGGACGATGTCCTTTCCCCAGGTCTTCCTGGCCGGGATGCTGCTGGTCCGGCAGGGCGCCCAGGGGGCCTTCGTCGCCGGGAGAGGGCCTTCCGCCGCGGCGATCCACTGGGGAACCACGGCCCTGGTGGCGGGGGTCTCGGCATTCCCGGCCCTCTTCTGGACACCGCGATGGCCGTTCCTGGCCCTGGTCCCGACCCTGGTCCCGCTGGCGGCGGTCCTTCTGGTCGTGCGCCAGAACGAGATGCCACCTCCACGGTGAGCGCAGGAACGCAGGGGGTCCGACCTCCGATCCCCGAACTGTGGCACAATGCCGCCGTGCTGGTGGCGGAGGGCTCCCCGATGGACCGGACGATCATCGTCATCCCGACCTACAACGAGGCCGAGAACGTCCCCCTGCTGATCCCGGAGGTCCGCCGGGTGGTCCCGGAGGCGGAGGTCCTGGTCGTGGACGACCACAGCCCCGACGGCACCGGGGCCCTGGTGGAGCGGATGGCCGCGACGGACCCCGCGATCCACCTGCTGGCCCGGGAAGGCAAGGAGGGCCTGGGGCGGGCCTACGTCGCGGGCTTCACCTGGTGCCTGGACCGGGGATTCGAGGTGATCGTCCAGATGGACTGCGATTTCAGCCACCAGCCCCGACTGCTCCCGTCGCTGCTGGCGGCCCTGGAACAGGCGGACCTGGTCATCGGCAGCCGCTACGTGAAGGGCGGCGAGACCGAGTCCTGGCCCTGGAAGCGGCGACTCCTGAGCCAGGGAGGCAACCTCTATGCCCGGACGATCCTCGGCATGCAGGTCCGGGACCTGACGGGCGGTTTCAAGGCCTGGCGCCGCCAGACCCTGCTGGACATCGACCTCCGCAAGGTCCGGGCCACGGGCTACGCCTTCCAGATGGAGATGAACTACCGGGCCCACCGGGCCGGCAAGCGCATCGTCGAGGTGCCCATCACCTTCCCGGACCGGACCCGCGGCGAGTCCAAGCTGGCCGGCGGGATCTTCTGGGAGTCCCTGAAGATGCCCTGGCGGCTCCGGCGCTGGGTCCGGGAGTCCTCCCCCGAGTGAGGACGCCAGGTCCCGGCCGCCCGGACGGACCGCTCACGCGTGGCAGCCGGATGACGGGGCGCGAAGCCCTCCGGAAGCGGGCGAACCGCTACCGTGCGCGGCGTGCGGAGACGGGCGGATCCCCTCCCCCTGCCAGGGGATTCACAGCAGCAGCAGTTCCTGCTGGGCCGGGCCCGTGACCTCCACCTGCCCGTCGGGGCGGATGAAGACGTCCACCTCGGTCCGGACCGCCATGCGGCCCGGCAGGTAGATCCCCGGTTCGACACTGAAGCAGATCCCCGGGACCAGCCGCCGCAGGTCCCGGGTCTCCAGGCCGTCGAGGTTCGCTCCGTTGCCATGCACGGCGGTGCCGATGGAGTGCCCCGTCCGATGGATGAAGAAGTCGCCGTAGCCCGCCTCCCGGACCACCGCCCGACAGGCCTCGTCGGCCTCGTAGCCCCGGCACTCCTGTCCCTGGCCCAGGCGGTCCCGGATGAAGGCGATGCAGGCGTCCCGGGCCCGGCGCACCACGTCGAAGATCCGGACGTACTCCTCCGGGGGGCGGTCTCCGACAACGCCGCACCAGGTGATGTCGTGCCAGATGCTCCCGGGGGCCCGATCCCGAGCCCAGAGGTCGATCAGCACGGTGTCTCCGGGACGGATGGGCCGGGCATTCTCGGGCGTCGGCTCGAAGTGGGGGTCGGCCGGGTGGTCGTTGACCCCGACGATGGGCCGCTCCCCCTCGCAGGTGAGGCCGAGGTCCTCGAAGCGCTGCACGATGAAGCACTGCACCTCGTATTCCGTGACCGGGTTCCCGCTGGCCCGGGACTCCCGGATCCGCTGGAAGGCCTCGTCCTTGACCCGGTGCACCCGCTCCCCGGCCGAGAGGTGGCTCCGGTAGCCCTCCTCGTCGAGCACCGCCTCGAAGACCTGGACCAGGTCCGCCGAGGAGACGACCTCGGCCCCCGCCGACCGCACCAGGTCCACCATCCCGCCGTCCACGGTGCTGACGTAGGGAATGGCGTGGTCCGGCGACCACTGCATCGCCACGCGACGCCCCTGGAGCAGCCCGGCCAACGCCCCCTGCAACTCCTGGAACGACAGGTAGAACCGCTTCTGCCCCGGAATCTCGTCCAGTCGAGACGGCTCGACGCGACTCACCAGGCGGACCGGTTCTCCCTGGGCCGGTACCCAGTAGAACCACCGCCGGGAGGTGAACTTCCCCCCATCCATGCCCAGGATCCGGTAGGCCAGGGGGTCCCGGTTGTGGAAATCGCAGAACAGCCACCCGTCGAACCCCGCCTCCCGAATCGCCCGCTGCAGCCTCTGAATCTCCATCACGTCCCTCCCTGCGCGGCCCCTCCGGGTTCGGTCCCCTCGGGGCGCTCCTCCTCGATCATCAACCGAAGCAGGACCCGGGCATCGCCCAGGATGTTCGGCAGCCAGCAATACTCGTTGGGCTGGTGGGCCGTTCCGTCCTGCCGGGCCCAGACCACCGCGGGCCAGCCTCCCCGGCGAACCCGGGTGGCCAACGTCCCGCCCCCGATGCCCCGAGGCCGCGCCTCCACGCCATACACCTGCCGCACGGCCCGGGCCAGGAGCCGCACCAGGGGATGGGACGAGGGGGTGGGCGGTGCCGGGTCCTCCCGGACCAGGGGATCGACCTGGATGGCCACCCGGTGGGTCCGGCCGACCTCGGTGGCAATCTCCCGGATGGCCGTCAGCACGTCGTCCAGACGCACCGTGGGAAGCACCCGGACATCCAGGTGGAAGACGTCCTCCCCGGGCACCGTGTGCAGGTCCCCCGGGGACTCCAGATGCCGGGTCGGCTCGAAGGTGCAGTGGGACGGCAGGAACAGGGGGTCCCGGTCCGGAAACCGGTGAGCCAGGGCCTCCAGGGCCACCAGCAGGTGGGCCCCGGCCGCCAGGGCGTTTCGCCCCGTGATCGGCACCGCCGCCGAGGCCCCGTGGCCCAGCACCCGGAGGCGCACCCCCAGGACCCCCTTCTCGGCCACCCCGATCACCCCCCCTTCCTCGTCCCCGGCATCGGGAAGCAGGAATGCGTCCCCCGGACCGAAGGGAACCGGCCGCTGTCGCAGGACCAGGTCCAGGCCCCAGGGCCCTCCGGTCTCCTCGTCGGCCACCAGGGCCAGGCCCACGTCCCGGGGCAGGGGAATCCCGGTCTGGACCAGGGCCCGGAGTGCCAGCAGCACCGAGATGATCCCCTGGTGGTTGTCCTCGACCCCCCGTCCCACCAGCTTGTCCCCCTCCCGACGCAGCCGGAAGGGGTCCCCGCGCCAGGCCTCCGGATCCCCCGCCGGGGCGACATCCAGGTGACAGAGGAACCAGAGACATCGGTCCGATGCCGTTCCGGCCCTGCGGACCAGGAGGTTCGGCCGCTCCATCCCCCCGTCGCTCCCCGAGACCCGAGCCACCGGTCCCAGGCCCTCCGCCTCGATCCATTGCCGGAGGAAATCGGCCTTTGCCGATTCCCCGGGGCCTCCCAGGGCCGGGGCGACGGCGTTGCGACGCACCAGTTCCTCCTGGAGGGCCACCGCGAGGTCCCCGGACCCCTCCAGGAGTTCGTCGGCGGTCCCCAGGGGGGTCCGGGAGCGTGCATGCCGTCGGGTTCCCCATGCCATCGAGGGTGCTGCTCCGGAAGAGACTGGAGACGATCATGCCAGAGGGCCGGGGGAGTGCCCAGTCTTCGGAGACCCGGCCCGGTCTGCCAGGTCTTCCAGAAAGGCCCGGAGCCGATCGGCCGATCCCCCGGACCCGTCGGGGGATCGGCCCTCGTAGAGGAGGTCCTCCCCCCGGCGGACGACCGTCTCGGCGGGGGCCAGGCCGGGCGGGGCCGGCAGGGGACCCGGGGGAACGCCCCGGACCTGGACCCGGATCCCGTAGCCCGGAGGCCAGAGGACGGGCCTGGAGGTGACCCGGACCCACAGGCCCCGGAAGGTCCCCGTCGCCTCCCCCGATTCCAGCACCGTGGCCGGCGGACGCACCTCCAGCCCCAGGGACGCAAGGCCCGCGATGGCCCGGATCCAGGGATCGCGTCGGCCGAAGGCAACCCCGTGCCAGTGGGTCCCCGGGGGAGGAATCACCTCGCAGGCGACCGGGATGAGCCAGAAGGCCGCCAGCAGGACCCCGAAGAGGTCCAGGATCGGGACGATGGCCAGGAAGGACATCGATGTGTTCCGCTCGACCTGCAACAGCATCGGGATGAAGGAGAGCCCCTGGGCCAGGGCCAGGGCGGCCCCGTACGGGGCAAAGGCGAGGCCCCAGCGGGCGAACCCCACCAGCGCCAGCAGGGCCAGCAGACCCGGGGTCAGGATCCAGACGTTCTGCTGGAGTCCCATGTGCACCGGGGACTCCTCGACCCAGGAGTAGCCCCAGTCCTGGCCCAGGCTCCAGAGGATGCCCACCTCGATGGCCAGGGCCGCCACCAGCAGCAGGCGTCGCAGCGACGGCGTCTGCAGGCCCCCCAGGAGCCCTCCCAGGCCCAGGGCCAGCACCACCAGTCCCCCCAGGAACTCCACCACCGCCTCCCGAGAGACGTGCGTCTCACCACACGCCGGTCCGGAGATACTCATCGATGGACCGGGCCGCCTTGCGCCCCTCCCCCATGGCCAGAATCACCGTTGCGGCCCCCAGCACGATGTCCCCGCCGGCCCAGACCCCCCGCATCGAGGTCTTGCCGGTGGCCGGGTCCGCCAGGATGTTCCCCCAGCGGTTCACCTGAATGTCGGGAGTCGACCGGGGAATCAGGGGATTCGGCCCATTGCCGATGGCCACCACGACCACGTCGGCAGGAATCTCGAACTCGCTGCCGGCGACCGGCACCGGCCGCCGACGTCCGCTCTGGTCCGGCTCCCCCAGTTCCATCCGGAGGCACCGCACCGCCCGGACCCAGCCCTGGTCGTCGCCCAGGATCTCGATGGCGTCCTGCAACAGCCGGAACTCGACCCCCTCCTCCTTCGCATGGTGGATCTCCTCAATCCGGGCTGGCATCTCCACCTCGGACCGCCGATAGAGGATCGTCGAGGTCTCGGCCCCCAGGCGGAGGGCCGTTCGGGCGGCGTCCATCGCCACGTTGCCTCCCCCGAAGGTCACCACGTGCCGTCCCCGGAGGATCGGCGTCGGGCTCGTCTCCGGGAAGCCGTAGGCGTTCATCAGGTTGGCCCGGGTCAGGTACTCATTGGCCGAATACACCCCGAGGAGGTTCTCCCCCGGGATCTTCTTGAACATCGGGAGCCCCGCACCGGTCGCCACGAAGATTGCCTCGTACCCCTCCTGGAAGAGGTCCGGAATCGACACGCTCTTGCCCACGGCGACGTTGCACTCCAGCCGGACGCCCCGGCGGACGAGGTGCTGGACCTCCTGGTCCACGATGGCCTTGGGAAGCCGGAACTCGGGGATGCCATAGACCAGCACGCCCCCGGGGCGATGGAGGGCCTCGAAGATCGTGACCTCGTGCCCCAGGACGATCAGGTCGCCGGCGGCGGTGAGCCCTGCAGGTCCCGACCCCACGATGGCCACCCGGTGACCGGTCGGGGGCGCCGTGACCGGCTCGGGGTCCGGGTGGTGCTCCCGTTCCCAGTCCGCCACGAAGCGCTCCAGTTTGCCGATCTGGACCGCCCGGGCCGGGTCCTTGTGGGCCTTCGCCACCATGCAGACCTTCTGGCACTGGTCCTCCTGGGGACAGACCCGACCGCAGATGGCCGGCAGGCAGTTGGTCCGGAGGATGCGCTGGGCCGCGTCGTGGAATCGCCCCTGGGCCACCTCGGCGATGAACCCGGGGATGTCCACCGAGACGGGGCAGCCCTGGACGCAGGGGTGGTTCTTGCAGAGCAGGCAGCGCCTCGCCTCGGCCATTGCCTGATCCGCCGTATAGCCCAGGGGCACCTCCCGGATGTTGCGGCGCCGAACCTCGGGGGGCTGCTCCTCCATCGGGACCGGGGGAATGGCCAGGCGCTCCTTGTTGGACAGGTCAGCCATGGCGGGCCTCCTCGATGCGAGCCTCCAGCCGGCAGCGGTGCTTCTCCTGGAATGCCCGGAACGACTGCTGCTCCATCTCCCGGTAGGTCCGGTTCCGCCGGTTCATCTCGTCGAAGTCCACCTGGTGCCCGTCGAACTCCGGCCCATCCACGCAGACGAACCGAGGCTCCCCCCCGACGGTGACCCGGCACCCGCCGCACATCCCGGTCCCGTCCACCATGATCGTGTTGAGGCTCACCAGGGTCCGGACCCCGAACGGTCGGGTGACCTCCGAGACGGCCTGCATCATCACCGGCGGACCAATGGCCACGACCAGGTCGGCGGGCTCCCGGGCCTCCAGCATCTCCCGGAGGGCATCGGTGACGAAGCCCCGCTTCCCGTAGGACCCGTCGTCGGTCATCACCCGGACCTCGTCGCTGGTCGCCCGCATCTCCTCTTCCAGGATCAGCAGGTCCCGGCGCCGGGCCCCGAGGATCGACACGACCCGATTTCCCACGGCCTTCATCGCCCGGGCGATGGGCCAGGCGGGGGCGATTCCGATGCCGCCTCCGACCATCACCACGGTCCCGTAGCGATCGATGTGCGTGGGCTGCCCCAGGGGCCCCGCGATGTCCGCCAGCGCATCCCCTGGCCCGAGCAGGCTCATCGCCGCGGTGGTGGTCCCCACGACCTGGTAGATCAGGGTCACGGTGCCTCGGTTCGGGTCCCCGTCGGCGATGGTCAGGGGAATCCGCTCCCCATCGGGGGTCGGACGGACGATCACGAACTGACCCGCCCGGCGATTCCGGGCAACCCGAGGGGCCTCGACCACCATGCGATAGACGTCGGGAGCCACCAGCCGGTTCTCGAGGATCTGGGCCACGGGACCCCTCCCTTTCGAGGCGAGGGGATTCTGCCCGTCCTCCGGTCCCGGTTCAAGACGAAAATGATTGCGGTGGCTTCGGGGGGCGGGTTCCCCGGATGACGGGAACTGCCGTTGCGAAATCGTCAATCGGCCGCCGGGGTCTCCTTCTTCGAGGGCCGGAGGCGCTGCATGAGGGCCTCCTCCCGAGCCCGGGCCTCGTCCCGGATCATCGCCTGGAGGGCGTCCTTTTCCACCAGGCGGCCCGATGCGGCGGCCTTCGCCCGCAGGCCATCCACGAAGGCCCGCCAGGCACCCTGGCGCTTCACCGGCAGCCATTCCTGCCGTGCCTTCTCGATCTCCTCCGCCGAGGGCTCCCCGGCGGCCTTCGCCTCTTTGAGGCGCACGACCACCCGACGACCGCCGTCCAGCGTGAAGACCTGGTCCGCCAGGGGCTTCTCGGGCGTCAGGGCCTGGACGGCCTGGACCAGCGCCTCGGACTCCCCGAGACCCGGAATGGCCTTGGGATTGGCCGAGACCAGGCCCTGCAACGACGTCGGAAGGCCCGGCACCGCCCCGGTCTCCCCCAGTTGGACCGGGTGGGCCGGGGCAAAGGGAGCGTTCACTTCGGTCGCCGCCTCGGCCAGGGGCGCCAGGGGCTGCTTCTTCGCCGCCTCCAGCATCCGGGTGGCGATCTCCTCCATCCGGGCCTGGGCCCGCTCCTCGGCGGCGAGCCGGGCGGCGATCTCCTCCCGGACCTCCTCGTAGGGGCGATCCCGGGCCGGCTGGATGCCCTGGAGCAGCACCAGGTAGAACCCGTTGTCCCCTTCCAGGACCCCCGATGCGGTCCGGGGCTGCAGGCGCGCCAGGGCCTCCGCCACCGACTGGTCGGTCAGGGCCGCCACCGACTGTGCCGGGAGGGCCGCCTCGACCCGCCCGCCCCGTTCCCGGGTCATCGCGTCGTCGGAGAACTGGCGCGCCTGGTCCGCAAAGGCCTGCACCAATGCGTCACCCGAGAGACCCTGGATCCGCTTCTCGATCTCCCGGGCCCGGGCCTGGGCCTCCGACCGGGCCTTCTCCAGATTCCCCCGCTGATCGGGGTCCTCGACCATCCCCATCACCCGCCGGGACGGCGCCGAGACCCGGATCAGGTGAAAATCGTAGGCCTCGGCCTGCCGGAACTCGGCCCGGTGTTCCTCGAAATAGGACTTCACCCGGTCCTCGTGGGCGGCCAGCCATGCCGCGGTCTCCTGGGGCGATGGCTTGAGGGCCTCGGCAAGGGCCTGGGGATCGACCTCCAGGAACTCGTAGGACCGGCTTTCCTGGCGACGAGCGGCCAGGTAGCGGGCCTCCCGGTCCGACACGGCGACCCCGGCGGTGACCAGGTCGATCATCTTCTCCCGGAGGATCTCCCGCCCGACGAACTCCTCGAACCGTCCCAGGGAGGTCCGCAGGGAATAGCGCACGTAGTTCTCGTAGGACTTCTTCCGGAACTGCCCGGTGGAGGGGTCGGTGAACTCCGCGAGGATCCGGGTGCGGATCTCCTCGGGGGTGGCCCGGAGTCCCAGGCGCTCGGCCTCCTGGCTCACCAGCAGGGTCTCGAAGAGGTCATCGGCCACCTTGCGGCTCTTGAGGTCCGGGACCTGCCGGGGGTCTGGCTGGTAGAGGCGATACCGGTCATCCCCCCGGAGACGGAAGAACCGGGTCGTGCGGTAGAGCATCTCCGCCTGGAATGTCCGGGGGTCGAACCCCATCGCCGGCGGCGGCGGGTCGGCCGAGAGGGCCAGCGCCATCGCCATGAGCGACCCGTCCACGACCTGATCCCCCACCTGGGCCAGCGTCGACTGGGAGACCCGGGATCCACCGCCGCCGCAGCCCACGTCAACGCTGCTCATGTTGAAGGTGAACACGAAGACGACGATGATGATCCCGAACAGGACATAGATGATCACCGACCGGGACTGTTTCCGAAGTTCTGCCAGCATCCCCCGACTCCCCGGGCTCCAGAGGCCGGCGGATGGTACAGCACTTGTCAAGGGTTCGCAATGATCGGGGACCCGTTCGGACCCGGGACGGGTCCATTGCTCCGGCCGGCGGGGAATCGGGTAAGATGCGCCGGCCCGGGACGGGTTCCCGGATTCTCAGGGAACGGCTGGAGGCGGACCAGATGGACGACCGCGGAACGGTGGAGGAGGCCCTGGAGGCCTTCCGCCTCGGACGGATGGTGATCCTGGTGGACGACGAGGATCGGGAGAACGAGGGGGACCTGGCCCTCGCGGCCGAGAAGGTGACCCCCGAGGCCATCAACGAGATGACCAAGATCGCGAGCGGGCTGGTCTGCGTCGCCCTGAGCCACGACCGGGTGGACCGGCTTGGCCTGCCGATGATGACCCCCCGGAACACCGGCCACTTCGGCCATGCCTTCACCGTGTCGGTGGACGCCCGGGAGGGGACCACGACGGGGATCTCGGCCTTCGACCGGGCCCGCACGGTCCAGGTACTCCTCCGGGAGGACGCCACGCTGCACGACTTCGTGGTGCCGGGACACGTGTTCCCCCTCCGGGCGGTTCCTGGAGGCGTCCTGCGGCGGGCGGGACAGACCGAGGCGGCGGTGGACCTGGCCCGGATGGCCGGATTGCAGCCTGCGGCGGTGATCTGCCAGGTCCTCGACGACTCGGGAGAGGCGGCCCGACTGCCGGCCCTGCGGGAACTGGGCCGGCAGCGGGGCATCCCGGTCATCACCGTGGCGGACGTGATCGCCTGGCGGTATCGCACCGAGTTGCTGGTGCGGTCCGTGGGGCGCTCCCCGGTGACGACCCCGGAGGGGGAGTTCGATTGCGTGGTCTACGAGGACGTCCTCACGGGAACCGCGCATCTGGCCCTGGTCCGGGGCCCCCTCTCCCCGGATCGGGACGTCCTGGTCCGGGTCCACAGCGAGTGCCTGACCGGGGACGTCTTCCACTCCCGGCGGTGCGACTGCGGACCCCAACTGCACGCGGCCCTGGGGCGCATCGGGCAGGAGGGCGGCGTGCTGCTCTACCTGCGGCAGGAGGGCCGAGGCATCGGGATCCTGAACAAGGTCCGGGCCTATGCCCTCCAGGACGGGGGCCTGGACACCGTCGAGGCGAACCTCCGGCTGGGCCTCGGGGAGGACCTCCGGGACTACGGCATCGGGGCCCAGATCCTGGCCCACCTGGGCGTGCGTCGGATGCGCCTGCTGACCAACAATCCGAAGAAGATCGTCGGGATCTCCGGGTACGGGATCGAGGTCACCGAGCGGGTACCCCTGGTCCTGCCGCCGCGCCACGACAAGGAGCGCACCTACCTCCGGTCCAAGCGGGACCGCATGGGCCACCTGCTGGACGACGTCTAGGAAGGCAGGACTTCCGGGTTCCAACAGGACATCAGGGTTGCCAGTAGGACATCAGCAGCAGGACGCGAGGCCGGGGTAGACCGGGGCGACTAGAGGCATCACGGGAATCCGCCGCCGCCCAACAGGCCGCCCAGCAGGTCCATGATGTCGAAGCAGAGGTTTGCTGGCAGATTGGACGGGGGCTGGCCGCCGGGGCAGATCATGTCGCTGAGGATCGGGATTGCGCAGATGGCCGCAGTGCCGGTGCAGGCCTTGCCGCCCAGGCAGGGGTGCTGGCTGTCGCAGGAGCAGACCGCCATGCCCGTGGAGGGCAGGCCGCCTCCGCCCGGAAGCCCGCCGCCCAGACCGCCGAAGAGGATGCTCAGCACGTCGAAGCACTCCTGGCCCGCGCTGCAGCAGGCGGTCATGTTGTCGCACTTGCCGCTCGGGTCATAGCAGAACCCGCCGCCCGGACGGCTGCAGAGCAGCGTCTCGCCGTTGGCCCCGGGAGGGCAGTCGGCGTCGGAGGTGCAGTTGGCCGAGCACATCGGGCCCGAGCAGACGCTGCCATTGTCGTTGAGGCAGGCGTAGGTCGGCTGTCCGGTGCACTTGCAGGCCGGGTCGATGGCGGCGCAGTCGTTGTCCACCAGGCACTGCACGCACTGGGGAATGTTGTTGATCACCGCGCAGACCGGGTAGGGGTCCACGCACTGGTTCTGGCACTCGTCCACGCCGTTCACGCAGCGGCCGTTCGTGCAGGGCCCGGTGTTGTTCGCGCAGTCCGAGTCCTGGCAGCACTGCTTGCAGGACCCGTCGTTGCACTTGATCAGCCCGGTGCCGCAATCGCTGCCCTGGCCGACGCAGGTGTGGGACCCGGTGTCGCAGACCTCCTTCTTGGCCACGTCGCAGTGGCTGTTGTTGAAGCACTGGTAGCAGGTCTGGCCGTCGCCCGCGGGGAAGGGGGTCTCCTTCGGGCAGCCGCCACACTGGTCGGCCACCTTGGGCTGGCAGAGCATCACGCCCTTCTCGGTGGCGCCGCAGGTGAAGTTCGTCGAGTCGGTGCAGCCGGCCGAGACGGAGCACTCGGGGACGCAGGCCCCGGTGGCGGTCCCGGCGGTCTTGAAGCACCGGAATCCCTTGCCGCAGTCGAAGTCATAGGTGCACTTGTCGCAGAGCCCCTTGGCGTCCTTGCAGTTGCCGGACACGAAGTCGCAGGTCTGCCCCTCGGTGGCGCATCCCTCGTAGGCGCAGGCCACGCAGTTGTAGGAGACCGGCAGGCAGTTCTTCGATGCGGTCGAGGAGGCGTAGCAGATGTAGGAGGCCGGGCAGTCCCCGTCGGTCTGGCAGGTGGCGAGGCAGTGCTTCGTCGCCCCCACCGGGAGGCACTTGAACCCCTCGCCGCAATCGCCGTCGGCCGCACAGGGGTTGCAGTCCTTCCGTTCCACCGGCGGAACGAAGGTGTCCGTTGCCGGGGCGTCCTCCTCGCCCACGTCGGGTCGGATGGTGTCCTCGACGGGCGTGTCGGGCTGGATCACGTCCTGGACCGGCGTCCCGGGGACGCAGAGGCCCCCCTGGCAGACGGTGCCCATCTCGGCGCAGGCGGCCCCCTCCTGCGTGCACTGCCGGGCCGTGCAGTACCGGAAGTTCGGGTCCTTGCCCACCAGCGGGCCGTCCACGCAGATGTCGGTGCCGTTGCAGTCGGCGATGCCGTTGCAGAGGCGTTCCACGCACTTCTGGCTCTGGCAGACCAGCCCCTTCGCGCAGTCCTCGCTGACGCTACACTTGGTGTCGCCGCCGCCGTCGCAGGCGACGAGACCCGCCATTGCGGCCAGGGCCGCCATTCCCGCCACGATCCTCCTCATGGAACTCTCCTGTTCAACGGAGTCACCGCTCGTCCCGCAGGACGAAGACCGCCAGAGTGTAAGAAAGATGACGTCCGGATTTCAAGTCCTTTGCAAGATCCAAAATCCACCGCCTGGGTCGCGTAGGGTCCTTTGTCGGGGTCTGGTCACGCCTCCTTGGGGCACCGCGGGCGTCGAAGCGCGCGCGTGCCGAGGCATCAGGGGCGTCCGGTGGTCCCAGAGGGGTCGCCAGGGCGCTCTTTGGGCAGACTCATCCGTCCATCAAGCCACCATCACCATTGCTTCGGGGTGCGGGTCTCCGGGGCGTTAGCCCGCGGAAACCCGCACCAGTCCCAGGATTCTGCACCTCACCTTCAGGAGGAGCGTCGCCATCGACGACTCGGCCAGCCGGACGATCAGCCGGCGGGCCCGTTCGAGCACGCGGCCAGGCAGGTTGATCAGCAAGAAGCCCTCGTCCAGCTTGCGGAGGTCGTCCACGCTGTCCCCGCCCGCCACGTTCAGCAACACGAGCGACAGGATCTGCTGGGCGTCCGTCCACCCCTGGCTTCCCGCCCGCACCTGCACGTGCCGCCCAATCGACTCGCGCAGCCCGGCGACCGCCGCAAGGTCCATGTGCGCCGGCAGCCCCGCCAGCCCCGTCAGCCCATTCGACCCTCCCTCGATTTCGTACTGGAAAGGAAGCGCGCCCTGCTGCGTGATCGGTTCCCCTCGTTGGTGATTGCCGTGTAACTAGCGCGCATTCTAAACCCGTGAGTTCACGGGGCCAACGGGGTATCTCTATTCTTTTGACGGCGGAACGGGGCCGGCCCCGATTCACCGCCTGATCGGCGGCGAATCGGGATTTCGGATGTCGGATTGTGGATTACGGATTTGGGATGCAGGCAGGCTGGCGTCTGATGGAGGTGAAGGGGATTCAGCGTCAAAACCCGCAAGATCCGGGAGTTGCGGGATCAGACGGTGGATTCTGGCCAACCGAACGTCAGAAACGGGAACTCGCCCAGCCGGTCGAACATCCCCGCGAAGGTCCGTGGCAGCAACTCCCGGATGGTTCGTTGTATGGTCCAATTCCACTGCGTGTCGAGGTGGCTCACCGGGACGGCGTACAGCACCCGCTCTCCAGGCGCAATCGGGGCCGCACAGACCGACGAGGAGGATTCCCAACAGGAGCAGGAGGACCCTCGTCTTCGCTGTCATGCCCCGCCTTGCGGCCTATTTCTCGGAGCAGGGGACGTCCCACTCGTAGAACCCTTTGCCCCCGATGGTCTTCGATGGTTCGCGGTCAGCAGCGGCCTTCTCGACGGCAGCAAGGACCTCGGCCACGGGCCAAGCCTTGCCGGCAGCGTCGAATACCTTGTCCCCCTCGATTGGGTACGCAGCAACCACGGCCTTCGCGCCCGGGAGCGCCTGGGACAAACAGCAATCCTCTGCGAGGAACAGGAGGTTCCGCCCGTAGGACAGGTACCAAGTGCCAGTCTGGAGGATGTTGCACTGACCCTGCACGCCCATCCCCCTGCACTCACCCTGGAACCCGACCGTCTTGACGTCGGACCCGTCGCCCTTGATCCACGCTTCCGGCTCGAACATGGCGTACGGCACGAAGGTCGCGTCCTCCGCGCCCTCCTCCCCTTCGCGAATCGGGCAGGCGAGCGGCTCACCACCCAACTCGGCGTACTTCGCGGTGTCGACATCCACGATCGCCACGACCACCGATCCGACCGCTTGCGCGTAGTTCGCAGTCAAGGCGGGAAGGCCCTGATCGACGCACACCTGACCGGGCGCGGCCTTCGAGTCCTCCATGTCGCCGCAATCCGGGGGGGACACGGAACCTCCGAAAGGCCCGGCCGCGAGATGGCGTTGACCGATGAAGACAGGATCCTGCGACTGCCCGGTTCCAGTGGTGCAGGCACCGATGCCAAGGAGCAAGATGCTTGCAACGAACCTCATGTCCTACCTCCCTGCGTCAAGGTGCCGTGTAGTACACCGCGAACTCGTTCCACGTGGGGCCGTAGACCAGAGTCGGTCCGAAGTAGAACGTGTCGCTTCCGAGGATGACCTTGGAGCCCCAAGGCGTCGACCCGCTACACGCAGTCTTCTGACCGATGTTTCCGCTCGTCAGACCGTTCTGTCCCCTGTAGGCGACAAGGTAGCGGTTTGAACCGAACGCGTTCGCCACCTCGGAGCGAGTGGTCCAGTCGGTCTGAGCGGTCCACGGACCCACCGTGAAGTTCCCGCCGGAAACCCATCCGCAGGAGTTCCAGAACTGGTTGTCACCGTTCGTCCGGTAGTCGGTCGCCGTGACCACGCACGATCCGCTGGTGTTGCAGGCCAGACCGGGTGTATTCCATGATAACTGGCTTAGTTCGCCGCAGTTGTTGAACCCGGCCGAAGGATCGGTGCTGGTGTACCACCGGATCTTGCCGTACGGTACCGTCTCGTCATGAACGGGATCGGTGCGCCAGTTCACGAACAAGAGGATGAACCGGCCGCTCGCCGAGTCGAAAGCCGCAACGGGCGCACTCAGCGAACCGTAGCGCGGCTCGGGTAGGGAGTTGCAGTTCCCCAACTGATAGGTGCCTGACCAGCTCGATCCATTGGTTGACGTCTTGTAGAAGATCTTCCGGCCCCGGAACGCGTAGTCCTCGTCGACGCCGGCGTAGGCGAGCAGCCACTTGGAGTTGCCGTAGGCAACGGTGACCCCCATCTCTGACCGGTCGTCATGAACCACCTTGCTGGAGGAGATATCCCCTCGCGTCAACTTCGTGTTGATGTTGTTGGATCCATTGGTGCCGACCCAGGCCAGCACGTACGGCTTGTCAGGATCGCTCGTGACCCCGAACGCGATACCTACTGGGAGGTTCGTGGCCTCGTTCGTTCCATCGGATTCCGGGACCCAAGTGGTGCCCCCGTCCGTCGAACGCTTGTGGCGGATGTAACGGTCCTGCCTCATCGGGTAAGGCGTGCTCGGCCAGCAGTTCTGGATGCCCTGGTCCGGAAAGGACCAAGACGTCGCACGCAGTTGTCGGATGTCCTCGTGCCAGGGCCACCTCTGCGTGGCATCAACGTATCGCATCACGGAGTTGTGCTGGTTCGGCTCGGTGCTGTAGTCGTAGAAGCCCAGGGTGTGGCCGAACTCGTGCAAGCCGATCGACTGGACCGTCAACGCTCCGTCCGGGTGATCGTAACTCCAGCCGTAGTCGCTCCCGGCCCAGTCCTGACCGTAGAGGACTACCCAACAACGGGAACGGTCTCCGCACCACGTCGAGCAGTTTGCCGATCCGTAGAAGCTGCCAGGGTGGGCGCGTTCAGCCCGGACGTAGAGGTACCCCGTCGGAGCCTGCCCATTGACCTGGCAGTACGAGGAGCTGTCGTCGGCGGCTCCATCGTAGACGAACTTCACCTTGACCTGGCCATAGACGCCCCACAGGTCCATCATGTTGTTCACGGCAGTGACCAACTTGGTCTGGTTCAGCTCCGGGATCCAGGTCGCGAAGGATCCGAAGCAGATGCGGACCTTGATGTTCTCGCGATACGTGCTGCTCCAACTGCCGTCAAGTTCGATCGCGGTCGCGGACCCGGAGAACACGGACCAGAGGGCGACAATGGCCGAAGCAAAACCGATGGAGATCCTTCGCATTGCACGCCTCTTTCGAAGGCGACTAACCACGCCATCCAAGGCGTCTGATTGAAGGCTAGGAGATCTGGGTGGAGAAAATCAAATCCAAAATCCACCAGAATCCACCGCCTGGGTCGCGTAGGGTCCTTTGTCGGGGTCTGGTCACGCCTCCTTGGGGCACCGCGGGCGTCGAAGCCCGCACCTGCCGAGGCATCAGGGGCGTCCGGTGGTCCCAGAGGGGTCGCCAGGGCGCCCTTTGGGCAGACTCATCCGTCCATCAAGCCATCATCACCATTGCTTCGGGGTGCGGGTCTCCGGGGCGTTAGCCAGCGGAAACCCGCACCAGTCCTAGGATTCTGCACCTCACCTCCAGGAGGAGCGTCGCCATTGGCGACTCGACCAGCCGGACGATCAGCCGGCGGGCCCGTTCGAGCACGCGGCCAGGCAGGTTGATCAGCAAGAAGCGGATCGCCTTCAGCCGCTTCTCCGCAAAGCCCCTGCCCAGGACGCGGCGCTTCATGATCGAGTTCAGGTTGAAGGCGAGCACCGCCAACCACCACCACGCCGCGTTCGCGCCGAAGAGCTGGGAAGGAAGTCGTCCTCCGGCGAGGTCGTTCTTCAGCACCGCGTGCGCCTCCTCGCTCTTGCCGCAACGCTCGTGCTGCCAGTGGCTGAGCTTCTCGCCCTCCCAGTCCATGTTCGTCACGATCCCGAAGATCTTGTACCGGTTCCCCTCGAAGTCCATCGTCGGGAATGGCATCTCCTGCTGCTGAGGGGCGAGCCCCGGCAGTTCCTGCTCGGCAAGCAGTTCCCGCGTCGCCAGGTAGCGGTATTCGGGGGCACCCTTGACCTCCGATACCGCCATCTTGAACGAGGGAGTCACGTCGCACGAGAAGGCAAACTCGATCTTGCCGAAGCGCGGATCCTCGCCAGGCGCGTAGTATCTCATCAGGTCGAGCGGATACCCCGCCGTGTCCGACCGCGTCCGGGCACGCTTCCCCTGCGGGGGCAGGAAGGTCAACGACTCCTTCAAGACCCGCAACTGCTGATACCCCGCCGGGACGTTCCCGTCCCGGAACTCCGTGTTCAGGATCGCCTGCTGCTCGGCCCAGTACACGTTGAACGGCTGGTACGCCGGGCAGTGCTTGTAGCAGGGCGGCATCCTTCGTGGTGACGATCAGCGCCGCGTTCGGTGCAGGAATGAACGCATCCGGTGCGCCCTCCGCGTGGCGCAGTGGCTCTTGCTCAGGGTCGTGGAATGCCGCCAGATACCGGAACACCGCAGACGGCGAGGGCACCGCCCGCTTCTTCTCCTTCCGCCAGCGCCGTTCGACCTCCAGTCGTTCGCGTCGGGGCAGCCAAAGCCAGATCCGTCCGCATCCGCACGCGGCAGAAGCCCTCGTCCTTCTCCAGCTTCCGGAGGTCGTCCACGCTGTCCCCGCCCGCCACGTTCAGCAACACGAGCGACAGGATCTGCTGGGCGTCCGTCCACCCCTGGCTTCCCGCCCGCACCTGCACGTGCCGCCCAATCGACTTGCGCAGCCCGGCGACCGCCGCAAGGTCCATGTACGCCGGCAGCCCCGCCAGCCCTGTCAGCCCGTTCGACCCTCCCTCGATTTCGTACTGGAAAGTAAGCGCGCCCTGCTGCGTGATCGGTTCCCCTCGTTGGTGATTGCCGTGTAACTAGCGCGCATTCGAAACCCGTGAGATCACGGGGCCAACGGGGTATCTCTATGTTTTTGACGGCGGAACGGGGAAGTTGGGGTTCCCCGGACACCCGGAGTCCCATTGGGGCCTTGACGCCAGGGGCTCCGAGGGATAGGAAGGCCGAGTTCTTTCCTTGACAGGAGATGACCGTGGGCAAGAGGAACTACCGGTTCACGCACGCATTGGGCAAGGACGAGGCCCTGCGCCGGGTGGCCCCGATGGCCGAGAACCTGGCCCGCAAGTACATGATGAAGGTGACCCCGAACGCGACGGGCTTCGACCTGTCGGGCAAGGGGACATCTGCCACCGTGGTGGTCACCGACGACGCGGTGGAGGTCACGATGGACCTGCCCTTCGTGATCGAGAAACTGGCCGGGGACCAGATCGACCGGGAACTGAACTACAAGGTCCCGAAGGCCCTCGCCTGACCGCCGCGGATTCCCCCGTCCCCGGACCTCCCGAGGGGAGCGCGACCCCGGCAGGAACCCGTCGAGGTCCTGACGTGTCCCTTGGGAGCCTCAGGACGGCCTCCTCTGCCAGGTTGTTCGGTCGCGGTCCGGGTCGGGATTCGGCCCCAGGACACCGGTTCTCGCCCCGGCGGGCGCGAAGGGCCTCCGGCTTTCTTGCCCCATCGCGACAACCGGGGCCATACTCGGGCGTCCCGACAGCCGCGGGGGTGTCGGCAGCGGTCCCGCCGGAGGCCCCCGCCAGGATGCCGCCGTGCACGAGGACGCCCGCCGGGTCGCCCGGCACACCCTGGCCAGCTATGCCCAGTTCGCGGTGACCTTCGGGGTCCAGGTGGTGCTGGTTCCCCTGGTGATCGGGACCCTGGGGGAACAGGAATACGGCCTCTGGGCCCTGGCCTTCTCGGTCCTGGGCTTCTTCACGCTGCTGGACTTCGGCCTGGGGCCCGGGGTCGTGAAGTTCGTCGCCAGTTCCCGGGGCAGCGGGGCCATCGAGTACCGGAACCGGATGGTCAGCACGATCCTGGGCATCTACCTGGGACTCGCCCTGGTGGCGGTCCTGCTGACCGGCGGGCTGTCACTGTTCTATGGACCCCTGCTGGACATCCCCGAGGACGCCCGGGGACGGGCCGTCGCCGTGCTGCTGATCCTGAGCGCCCGGACCTGGGCCGTGTCGCTGCCCTTCGGGATCTTCCGGGGGGTCCTGTTCGGGAACCAGCACATCGCCCTGCTGGCCCTGATCCAGATCGGCTCCAGCCTGCTGCTGGGGGCCGGAACCTGGGCGGTCCTCTCCCTGGGCCATGGACTGGTGGCGGTGGCCCTGGTCAACCTGGGCGCCTTCGCGCTGGAGCACGCGGCCTATGTCCTGGCGACGCTGCGCCTGGTCCCGGACCTGCGCCTGTCGCTGCGACTCTTCGATCGCGCCCTGCTCCGGGAGGCGACCTCCTTCGGGGTCTTCCAGTTCCTGGTCTCGGTGGCCTCGCTGGTGCTGCTGCGGACGGACGTGCTGCTGGTCCAGTGGTTCCTGGGCCTCTCGATGGTGGCCCTCTATGCCGTCCCGCTGAAGATTGCCGAGTACGCGGTGCTGCTCCTGAAGCCCTTCGTGAACAACCTGACGCCCCTGGCAGCCCGGATGGGCGGTGCCGGGGACGCCCAGGGGCTCCGGCGCCTGACCCTCCTGGGGTCCCGACTGGCAGTGGCCCCGGCGGGGCTGCTCTGTGCCTCCTCGGCGGTCTTTGGCGAGGACGCCCTGCGACACTGGGTCGGCGACTCCTTCGTGGCCGGGGCCCCGGTGATGACGCTGCTGCTGCTGGCCCTGACGCTGTCGTTGCCCCAGTGGGTGATCTCGGCCGTCTTCACGATGACGGGCCGCCACCGCTTCACGGCCCTGGCGGCGGCGGCCGGCATGATCGTGAACCTGGTCGCCAGCATCCTGCTGGTGCATCCCCTGGGCCTGGTGGGGATCGCCCTCGGGACGGTCTGCGCGGCACTGCTGGTCGACGCGCTGTTCGTGGCGGACGCCGGGGCACGGTCCATCGGGATGTCCTGGGGACGGTTCGCCTGGCGAACCTGGGGCGGCTGCCTCCTCCCGGCGGCGCTGCTGGTGGCTGCGGGCATGGGCCTGCGCTCCCTGTGGGAACCCGGAACCCTGGCCGAGGTGGTGCTGCTGGCCCTGCCGGGGGGCCTGCTCTACCTGGCGTCGTTCCTGATGCTGTCGCTGGGACCCGAGGAGCGGGCCCTGCTGCGGCGCCGGTCGGCCCCGGAATCCGACGCGACGGGGTGAGACCCGACCGACGGCCCGCCTCCCTTGCGACCGGGTGCCTGTCGTGCCTGGAGGAGGATCCCGATGTTCCACCTGACCAACCACGAGGTCTTCGTCATCAGTTCTCGGGCCGAGGGTCGCGACGGGGCCCAGATCGCCACCTGGGTGATCCCGGTGACGCTGGTTCCGGACCGGATGCGGGTCGCGGTGGCCATGTCCCCACGGAACCACACCTTCTCCCTGGTGCAGCGCAGCGGCCGGATGGTGCTGCACCTGCTGGCCGAGGGCCAGGAGGACCTGCTGCCGCGCCTGGGGCTCCTGTCGGCCCGTGACCGCCCGGACAAGCTTTCCGGCATCCCCTGGGAGCGGACCGCCTCGGGATTGCCCCGCCTCCCCGGGACCTGCGGCAGCGCCGAACTGGTGGTGGTGGATCGGCTGGACTCGGGGGACCGGGTGATCCTGCTGTGTGACGCGCTGGAGATTCACCCGGAGCCGGACCGCCCACCCCTGCGGCACAAGGACGCCCTGTCCAGGCTCCCGCCGGAGGTCGTCCAGGCCCTGGCCGACAAGCGGCTCCGGGACGGGGATCGGGACCGGGCCCTGTTCCGGGACTACGGGACCCCGCCACCGCAATCGACGGGTCCAGGAGACCTCCGGTAGCCGTTGCATTTCGGAATCCCGCATTCCTATAATGCCCTCGTCGCCACCCGGGAGGTTGCCCATGCTGATGGTGCTGATGGCGCTGATCGACCTGGGCCGAAGCGGCCTGGCCCGGTTCTTCCGGTGGGTCTCGATGGTGCTGTCCGGGGGCCTCTTCGCCGGGTCCGCCGGGTGCCTGGCCCCCGGCAGCGAGGATGCCTCCTCCCCGGTGGACGTCGTGGAGACCTCGACGCCCGAGGACTCCGTGGCGCCGGATGGGACTGCCCCGGACCCCTCCCCGTCGGACGGGGCCCTGGTGGACCAGATCTCCGGCACGGACCTCCCGACCGACTGCCCGCAGGTGACCTACTACGGGCCCCAGCCCTGCGAGACGGACGAAGACTGCCGCCAACGGTACGGCGCCGGCTGGTACTGCGACACCGCCAATGTCTTCACGGACCCCTGCGGAGGGAGCGTGACCTGGCCCCTCTGCCGCCAGGGCGACGCGGTGGAGCCCCTGGACGTGGTCCCGGCGGACCTCCCGGCCGACGTCTCCCGGGACTGCGAACCGGTGGTGGCCTACGGGCCGCCGCCCTGCACCAGCGACGACGACTGCAAGGGGTGGGGCGAGAACTACTACTGCGACAAGAGCCACCCCATCTCCGACCCTTGCACCGGGTCCCAGTGGTATCTCTGCACCGAGGGAACCCCCTCGCAGGACGTGGTGGAGGGCCAGGACCTGCCGTCGGTGGACGCGGCCGACGCCGAACCGGCCGACGGGTCGCAAGACGGCGTGCCCGTGGTCCTCTACGGGCCCCCGCCCCCGAATCCCTCTCGCTGAGGGCCTCGATGGACGACCCCGCCGGCGCCCCGGACCCCCGCAGCCCCCGGGAGCGGTACCTGGCCACCTGGCGCGCCCACGCCGAACGGCTGGACCAGAAGGCCCGGGAACACCCCCTCCGGTATCTCTTCCTGGAGGTGACCCGCCGGTGCAATCTGGCCTGTGCCTACTGCGGGTCCTCCTGCACAGGGGACGGGCCCCGCCAGGAACTGGATGCCGGGGAGTGGGTCGCGGTGGTGGACCAGGTGGCCCAGGACTTCGACCCCCGGACCGTGATGGTGGCGGTGACCGGCGGCGAGCCGCTGCTGAAGCCGGACATCCTCCGGGTCTTCGAGGCCCTCCGGGACCGGGGCTTCGCCTACGGCATGGTCACGAATGGCCTGCTGCTGGACGCCGCCTGGGCCCGGGCCCTGGTCCGGGTCGGGATGGGGTCCGTCTCGGTGAGCCTGGACGGCCCCCCGGAGGTCAACGACGCCCAACGAGGCCCCGGGGCCTTCGAGAAGGCATCCCGGGCCATCCGGCTGCTGCAGGAGGCGGGCTTCCAGGGGAAACTGGAGGCCCTCTCGACCCTGACCCGACCGGCGATCCCCCACCTGGACCGCATGCGGGGACTGCTGGCGGGGATGCGGGTCCCCCTGTGGCGGGTGGCCCCGGTGATGCCCATCGGCCGGGCCCGGGAGCGGCCGGACCTGGTCCCGGGACCCGCCGAGGTGCGGGCGCTGCTGGAGTGGGTGCTCCGGGCCCGCCAGGACCCCCGCCTCCCGGTCCCGGAGCACTCGGAGGAGGGCTTCCTGGGCTGGCGCTTCGAGGGGCGGGTCCGGCCCTACCTGGCCCAGTGCCGGGCCGGCGTCGAGGTGGCCGGGGTGATGGCCGACGGCCGGATCGGGGCTTGCCCCGAACTGCCCCCGGCCTTTCACCAGGGGGACATCCGCCGGGAGCGGCTGCGCGACGTCTGGGAACAGCGCTTCCAGGTCTTCCGGGACCGGTCCTGGACCCGGAAGGGCCCCTGCGCCACCTGCGACCACTGGGCCTGGTGCCGGGGCGGCGCCCTGCATCTCTATCCGGCCCCCGGGGGTGACTTCGCCCGTTGCCTCTACCTTCAGGCGAAAGAAGCCGAGACCCTTCCGCCGGACCCTCACCCGAAGTCGGCGTAGAGGGCCCCCAGGTCCAGGCCGGCCAGCGTGCGCCCCTGGTAGAGGGCCCGGAGATGGTTCACGCCGTGTTCCAGGTGGGGAGTGCGGATGCCCATCCCCAGGGAGACCCGGGCCTCCACGAAGGCCGCCAGGTGATCACAGACCTTCACGACCTCCCCGTCGTAGCCGTCGAACCGGTCCTCGTTGCCGAGGGCCTGCATCTCGTCCGTCGAGACGCGGTGCACCGCCCCGTCCCGCCGGATCCGGGAGCCGAACTCGTCCTCCAGCAGGTAGCGGAGTTCGGCGGCCCAGGCCCCGGGCAGCAGCGGGTAGACCTGCTCCTCCACGAGGGTCCGCTCGATCTGGCCGATGACCTCCTGGAGGCCCGGGTCCGACCCCTTGATCGGAGAGGGGATGTCCCGGGTCAAGGTCTCGGGCAGGTCGTGGAAGAGGGCCCCGAAGACCCCGTTTCGGAGCCGCCGGGGACAGGCCCCCATCTCCCGGAGCAACAAGAAGGTCAGCACGGCGACGTACATCGAGTGGCCCAGGACCGAGGTCCGGGGCACCCGGGGGGTCTGGCTCCACCGGACCTGGAAGCGCAACTGGGCCACCAGGTCGCCGAATCCCGCATGGGGAGCCCGAGTGATCAGGCTCCGGACCCCCGGGACCTCCAGGTGGGGTTCCAGGTCCCTCTCCATGAGCCGGTCCAGTTCCTCGATCCGGTGGGTGATGCCGTTGAGGGGACGCAACAGGTGATATTCCCACCGCGTCGCCAGGGCATGGGCGCCCTCGAGGATCCGCCGGGCTCCGGGGTCGAAGTCCCCGTCAGGCCGCAGGTACTCCATCATCCGGACCCGGAGGGCCTCGTCGGGAAGCAGGGGGCCGAGGTTCCGGATCGCGAACTCGTCCAGGCGGGCCGCCACCTGGGGGGAACGCCGGCGGATGTCCCGCTGGATCGGCGCCTTGATGTCGGCGATGGCGATCCGGCGGAAGAGTTCGAAGATCGCCCCCTCGATCAGGTGGGTCCAGTGGACCGGCCGCCCCTGGTCCTCCTCCTCCCGGGCGATCAGCCAGACCAGCGCCAGTTTGTGGCCGTGCTTGTCCATCTCCACCAGGTCCATGGGCCGGGCCATGTCGTTCCACCGCTGGATCGAGAAGCCCTCGAAGATCCGTTCGATCAGGGCCTTGCGGATCATGGACGGTCGCCTCCATTCCCGGTGGTCCTCATTCTACCCCCAAGGGCCGACCGGTTCCCCGCCTGGATCGCGAGGGCGACTCCCATGGAGACCGGCGGTCCGGGGACGCCGTCGGCTCCTGGACAGGTCGGCCCCCTCGGGGGTAGAGTCCGGCCACCCCGCCCGAAAGGGCCGGGCCACGGAGGGAGTACGGAAGATGCAGCAGGTGGTCACCCACCGTGCGCGGGCCCGGGAGTCCCACGACCAGAGCCTGCCGGAGCCATCGTTCCGCACGTCGCGCGACTGCAGCATGTGCGGGGATCGCTTCTGCGCGATGCGCCATTTCCAGGAGGCGACCCGGCCGTCACAGAAAGGAGGGCAGGGATGAGAGACCCCCATCTGGTGGAGTCGGACCCCGAGGTGGCCACCCTGGTGGCCCAGGAAGAGCGGCGACAGGGCCGGCAGGTCCGCCTGATCGCGTCGGAGAACTACGTCTCCCGGGCGGTGCTGGAGGCCACCGGCAGCGTCTTCACGAACAAGTACAGCGAGGGCTATCCCGGGAAACGCTACTACGAGGGCCAGGACTTCGTGGACCCCCTGGAGAACCTGGCCATCGCCCGGGCCCGGGCCCTCTTCGGGGCGGACCACGCCAATGTCCAGCCCTACTCCGGCAGCCCGGCGAACCTGGCGGTCTACTTCGCCACGCTGCGTCCCGGGGACACGGTGATGGGCATGGCCCTGCCCTCGGGCGGGCACCTCACCCACGGATGGAAGGTCAGCATCACCGGGTCCTTTTTCCGGAGCGTGCAGTATGACGTGGACCCCCAGACGGGGTGGCTGGACCTCGACGCCGTTCGGGCCCTGGCCCTGGCGGAACGCCCCCGGCTGCTGATCGCCGGGGCCACGGCCTATCCCCGGGTGGTGGACTTCGCCGCCTTCCGGTCCATCGCCGACGAGGTGGGTGCGACCCTGCTGGTGGACATGGCCCACATCGCCGGACTGGTGGCCGGGGGGGCCCATCCGAGCCCGGTGCCCCATGCCGACGTGGTCTCCACGACGACCCACAAGACCCTCCGGGGTCCCCGGGGGGCCATGCTGCTCTGCCGGGAGGCGATGGCCAAGGAGATCGACAAGGCCGTCTTTCCGGGGCTCCAGGGAGGCCCCCACAACCACACCACCGCGGGGATCGCCGTGGCCCTCCGGGAGGCCTCGACGCCCGCCTTCCGGGAGTACGCCCACCAGGTGGTCCGCAACGCCCGCCGGTTGGCCGCGGCGCTGCAGGACCAGGGATTCCGCCTGATCACGGGCGGCACCGACAACCACCTGATCCTGGTGGACGTGACCACCCGGGGGCTCGCCGGCAAGGCCTTCGCCCGGGCCCTGAGCCGGGCCGGGATCGAGTGCAATGCCAACTCCATCCCCAACGACCCCCGGAAGCCCTTCGACCCCAGCGGGATCCGCCTGGGCACCGCAGCGGTGACCACCCGGGGAATGGGCGAGGCGGAAATGGACCGGATCGCCGGGTGGATCGAGGCGGTGGCCCGGCAATGGGAGTCCCCCGAGGCCCTGGACCGCATCGCTTCGGAGATCGCGGAGTTCTGCCGGGCCTTCCCGGCCCCGGGGCTGCCCGTCGACGATGGGGCACCGGGACCCGAACCGACCGTCCAGGATTGATTTTTCGCCCCCACGGCGGCACGATCCGCCGGTTTCCGCGGGAGGAAGACGCCCGTGACCGACGCCAAGGACTGGAAAGCAACGCTTCGCCTGCCCACGACCTCCTTCCCGATGAAGGCGAACCTTCGGGAACGGGAGCCCGAGATCCTCGATCGCTGGGACCGGATGGGGATCCACGATCGGGTCCTCGAGGCCGCCCGAAACGGCGGCGGGACCCCCTTCCGGTTCCATGACGGTCCCCCCTACGCGAACGGACACATCCACCACGGCCACATCCTCAACAAGGTCCTCAAGGACATCGTGGTGAAGTTCCGCAACCTCACGGGACGCCCCACGGAGTTCCGACCGGGGTGGGACTGCCACGGGCTCCCCATCGAACACGCCGTCGAGAAGGAGGTCGGCCGGGACCAGGCCCGGTCCGACCCCTCGGCCTTCCGCCGGAAGTGTCGGGACTTCGCGGCCCGATGGGTGGAGGTGCAGCGGCAGGAATTCCGCCGCCTGGGGGCCTTCGCCGCCTGGGAGGACCCCTACCTGACCATGACGCCGGACTACGAGGCCCGGACCCTCCGGGAATTCGGGCACTTCGTGGCCGCCGGGGTGGTCTATCAGGGGCGCAAGCCGGTGCTGTGGTGCCCCGTCTGCGAGACGGCGCTGGCCGACGCCGAGGTGGAGTACCGGGATGCCCCCTCACCGAGCATCTATGTCCGGTTCCCGTTCCTGCCGAGCGTCGGGGAGAAGGTCCCGGAACTGGCCGGGCGACCGGGGGGCGTGGTGATCTGGACCACGACGCCCTGGACGTTGCCGGCGAACCTGGCCATCGCCCTGGACCCCGAGGCCCTCTACATCGCCGAGGAGGTGGCCTCGGGGGAGACGTGGGTATTGGCCGAGGCCCTGCGGGAATCCTTCCACCGGGAGACGGGCGTCCCCGAGGGGACCGTCGTGGCCACCTTCCCGGGCCGGGCCCTGGAGGGGGCCGCCTGCCGCCACCCCTTCGAGGAACGGGACTCCCTGCTGGTGGTCGGGGAGCACGTGACGATGGATACGGGGACCGGGTGCGTCCACACGGCCCCGGGCTTCGGCGAGGACGACTTCGTGGTGGGCGCGCGGTATGGACTGCCGGCCTTCGCCCCCGTGGACCCCCGGGGGCGCTTCACCACCGAGGTCCCCCGCCTTGCCGGCCGCGGGGTCTTCGAGTCGGACCCCGACGTGATCGCCCTGCTCCGGGAGCGGGGGGCCCTGGTGGCCTCCGGGACGATCACCCATGCCTATCCCCACTGCTGGCGGTCCAAGAACCCGGTGATCTTCCGGGCGACACCCCAGTGGTTCCTCCGGGTCGATCAGCCCATGCAGCCCCCCCTGGCCCCACAGGAGGCCCCGGCCACGCTCCGGGACCTGGCCCTGGAGGCCCTGGCGGACGTGCAGTTCGTGCCGACCTGGGGCCGGGACCGGATCACGGGCATGCTTCGCTCCCGGCCGGACTGGTGCATCAGCCGCCAGCGCCATTGGGGCGTCCCGATCGTGGCCACCCGCTGCCGGGCCTGCGGTCAGGTCCAGACCGACCAGGCCCTCGTGGATCACGTGGCCCGGGTCTTCGACCGGGAGGGGGCCGACGCCTGGTTCGACCGGCCCCTGGAGGACCTGCTGCCGCCGGGCTACCAGTGCGCCGCCTGCGGATCCCGGGACCTGGAGAAGGAGCGGGACATCCTGGACGTCTGGTTCGACTCGGGGGTCTCCTACGCCGCGGTGATGGAGGCCCGACTGGCCACCGCCGACGATCCCCACCCCCGGACGGACCTCTATCTGGAGGGCAGCGATCAGCACCGGGGCTGGTTCCAGTCGTCGTTGCTGGCCTCGGTGGGCACCCGGGGACAGGCCCCCTACCGGACCGTGCTGACCCACGGCTTCGTGGTGGACGGCCAGGGCCGCAAGCTGTCGAAGTCCGAAGGCAACTACATCGACCCGAACCGGATCATGGACCAGAACGGCGCCGAGCTGCTCCGGCTCTGGACCGCCGCCGAGGACTACCGGGACGACATCCGGCTGTCGGACGAGATCCTGAATCGGCTCGTGGAGGCCTACCGAAAGGTCCGAAACACCTGGCGGTTCATGCTGGGAGTCGTGTCGGACCTGGACCCGGTCCGACCGGTCGGACCCCTGCTGGACGTGGATCGATATGCCCTGGTCCGGCTGCGGGAGGTCACCGGGGCCGTTCGAAAGGCCTACGAGGACTACGAGTTCCACGCCGTGGTGCGCCTGCTGCTGGACTACTGCATCACGGACCTCTCGGCCTTCTACCTGGACATCACGAAGGACCGCCTCTACTGCGACGCCGAGGACAGCCCACGGCGGCGATCGGCCCAGGCGGCCATCCGGACCATCCTCCGGACGACCCTGTCGCTGTTCGCCCCGATCCTGTCCTTCACCGCCGAGGAGGCCTACGGCCACCTGCCCAGGGCTCCCGGGGACCCGGGAAGCATCTTCCTGGTGCCCTTCCCTCGGGCCGAGGACCTCCCGGAGGACGCGACCCTCCGGGAGCGCATGCAGACCTTCCTGGAGTTCCGGCCCGAGGTGCTTCGGAGCCTGGAGGACGCCCGGGCCCGGAAGGAGATCGGCCTGGCCCTGGACGCGGCGGTGGCGATTCAGGTCCCGGCCGAAAGCCGCCTGGCCGCCTGCCTGGAGTCCCTCGGCACGACCCTGCCGGAACTGCTGGGCGTCTCCCGGGTCGAGGTCACGACGGGCCCCGACCGGTCGGCCCCCAAGGTCCAGGTCCAGCCCATCCTCGAACCTCGTTGTCCCCGGTGCTGGGTCCGGGCCCTGGACGTCCACCGGCATCCCCAGGGACTCTGCGGACGCTGCGCTGCCGTGATGGAGCCTGCATGACACCTCGACGACGCCTGGAAGCGGCCCTGGCCCTGGTCATGGCCATCGCCGTGAGCGCCCTGGACCTCGGCACGAAGCGCTGGGCGGAGACCCACCTCGCCACGCCGCGCCACCTGCTGCCGGTCACCGTCCCGGACCCTGCCCAGGGGAAGTCGGCAGGGGAGGTCGTTCGGGAGGTGTTTCCGGACCGGACCGATGCCCTGCTCCAGGGGGCCCTGCACCGCCTGCCGGACCCCATTGCCCTGGACCCCGACGAGCCGGCCTTCGAGATCGAGGCGCGCCACGGACTGCCTCCGGTGCTGGGCTTCTTCGTGCCGGACCGCCTGGACTCCCCACGGTTCTACCGGAGGGTGGACCGGGACGATGCCTTCCGGATGGAGCGGGAGCGGATGCGCCAGCAGCCGGGCCTGTCGCTCCCGGAGGCCCGGCGCCTGGTCCGGGAGAGCCTGGCGGGGATCACCGTGCAGTCCTTCCTGCAGGACCGCCTGCCCCGGATCTCGGCCACCGAGGTCCCGGAGTGGGCCCGACGGGGTCTGGCCCCGATCCCGCCGACCGAGGCGGCCCAGGACCCGACCCAGGCGGTCGAGGCGGGTCGGACCCTGCTGCTGGCGGACCGGGAGATCGTGCTGATCCCCGGTGTCCTGGACTTCTCCTACGCCGAGAACCCCGCCGGGGCCTTCAGCCTGCTCCACGACCTGGACGAGGACCTCCGGCGGGTGCTCTTCTTCGGGCTGTCCCTGGTCGGACTGGTGGCCATCGGGTGGCTGATCTGGAAACCGCCGGCGCCGGGGCTGCTTCCGATGCTGGCCCTGGGGGCGATCCTGGGGGGGGCCATCGGCAACCTGGTGGACCGCCTGCTGCTGACCTACGTGGTGGACTTCATTCACATGTACTGGAAGGACTGGCACTGGCCCCGGTACAACGTCGCGGACATCGGAATCACGGTGGGGGTCGTGCTGCTGGTCCTCTTCTCGAGCCGGTCGCCTCGCAAGGAACCGCCAACGGCCTCCCGATCCTGACCTGCAGAAAAGCGGATATTTTCTTTCCGGAATACCCAGGGTCGCCCTACAATCGCCACCGGCGACGATCCTGGAGGGGCATCGATGTCCAAGGGCAAGGAACTCTGGCGGAACGCCCTCTCGTATCTCGGCGGCCTCGTGATGCTGTTCGGGGTGCTGCTGATGCTGGGGTCCATCGTGGTCCACTTCAGCCTGCGCCAGCCGAGCCCCTACCTGGGCATCTTCACCTGGATGGTCTTTCCGTCGATCGTGGTGGCGGGAATCCTGCTGGTGCTCTGGGGGATGCGTCGGGAGAGCCTCCGGCGCCGGCGTGCCGGCACGACCGAGTCGTTGCCCTTTCCCCGCCTGGACCTCAATGACCCCCGGCAGCGGAAGGTCTTCGCCTTTTCGCTCCTCGGAGGCGCCCTGCTGGCGGTGGTCTTTGCGCTGGCGGGCTACAATGCCTTCCTGTTCACCGAGTCTCCGACCTTCTGCGGCGAGATCTGTCACACGGTGATGGAGCCCGAAGCCGTGGCCCGGAAGGCCGGTCCCCACGCCCGGGTCACCTGCGTCGAGTGCCATGTCGGGTCCGGGGCCGAGTGGTACGTGAAGTCCAAGATCTCCGGGCTGCATCAGGTCGTGGCGGTGCTCACGGACTCCTACTCCCGGCCCATCCCGACGCCGATCCGGAACCTGCGCCCGGCCCGGGAGACCTGCGAGGAATGCCACTGGCCCGAGAAGTTCTTCGGGGCGCAGTTGATGCAGATCCCCCACTTCCGCTACGACGAGGCCAACACCCCCGAGCAGATCTCCCTGCTGATCCGCACCGGGGGCGGCGACCCCCTGCTGGGCCAGTCCTCGGGGATCCACTGGCACATGATGAAGGAGAACACCGTCGAGTTCCTGGCCCGGGACGAGCGGATGCTGGACATCCCCTGGGTCCGGACGACGAGCCAGGACGGGAAGGTCGTGATCTACCAGGAACAGGACCACCCCCTGGACCCGTCGGAGGTCGCCGGCAGGACCCCTCATCGGATGGACTGCATCGACTGCCACAACCGCCCGGCCCACGTCTATGTCCCGCCGGAGACCGCCGTGGACCGGGCGATGGCCGGCGGGAGGCTTCCGAAAGACCTGCCATTCCTGAAGAAGACCGCCGTCGAGACCCTCGTCCAGTCCTACGAGGACAAGGAGGCGGCCCGCCGGGGCATCCGGGAGGCCCTCTTCGCCTTCTACGGGCAACACGCCCCGGACCTGGTCCAGAGCCGTCGGCAGACCCTCGAGGAGACGGCAGAGGCCCTCTTCCTCATCTGGAGTCGCAGCGTCTTCCCGAAGATGCGGGTGGACTGGAAGACCTACCCCTCCCACATCGGGCACCGGAACTGGCCCGGGTGCTTCCGATGCCATGACGGCCGCCACAAGGCCGAGTCGGGGGAGGTCATCCGCAACGAGTGTGTGATCTGCCACACGATGCCGATCCGAGGCCCCCTGACACCGCTGGCGGAGGCGATGCCCACCGGCGACCCGGAATGGCACCCCCTGCCCCTCCATGGTCGCCATGGGGAACTGCCATGCACCCGGTGCCACGAGGCCGGCTATCGCCCGCCGCTGGAGTGCAGCGACTGTCACCGGATGGACCGGAAGGCCCCCATGATGAGCAGTCCCTGCACCGACTGCCATCTGGACCCGGGGAACCGGCAACCCCAGACGCCCTGCACCGAGTGCCACGAGGACCTGGGCGGCCTGCACGGGCAGGGAGACCATCCCGAGGCCCCCTGCACCGACTGCCACAAGCCGCATCGATGGACGGTCGCCGCCCGGGAGCCCTGTCTCGCCTGCCACGGTGACCTGGCGAAGGAACACCACCCCGGGGAGTCATGCACCTCCTGCCACGCCTTCCGGAAGGAGTCCGGGAAGTGACCTCCAGACCGGGGCCCCCCCTGCCTTCCGTTTGACCGGATCGACGTTTCGACCGTAGCATCGCCTCCCTGAATGGAGTCCGGCCGATGTCGTCCCTGGCCTCCCGTTGCCTGGTGTTGGCGCTGCTGACCTGGCCGTCGATCCCCATGGCCGGGGGCCCGCCGGATCCCCTGGACCCGGAGGTGGTCCGATCGCTGCGGCAGGTCCCCTTCGACCCGCTGCCGAAACAACTCTCCGCCGATGCCCACTTCGTCGTCTCCGACGAGAAGGCCCACTGGGTCTTCCAGCCTGTCGTGACGAACCTGGGCGGGGCCCTGATGGGAGTCGGGACCGACCCGAACTACCTGATGGCCGGCTGGGCCCGATCGGAACTGCTGGTGCTGCTGGACTTCGACCAGGTGGTGGTGGATGTCCACGCCCTGTACCGGCTGGCCTTCCTCCATGCCCCTGACATCCAGGCGTTCCTGTCGGCCTGGTCGTCCGCCAGGGCCCCGGAGATGGAGACGTGGATCCGGGAGGCCTACCCGGCCGGCGAGGACCAGAACCGGGTCCTCCGGGCCTTCCGAATGGCCCGGAACCTGGTGGACTGGCGCCTCCGGGGACTCCGAAAGGCCTATCGGGAGCAGAAGGTTCGGACCTTCCTCGACGACCCGGACCAGTATCGGCACCTGCGGGACCTGTTCCTGGCCAACCGGGTCGTTGCCATTCGCGGAGACCTGACGGGGCGCCAGGCGGTCCGGGAGGTCGGTCGGATCCTCCGAGAGGCCCGCATCCCCCTGCGCATCTACTACCCGTCCAACGCCGAGAAGTACTTCGAGTGCTCCCCGGATTACCGGGAAAACATGCGATCCCTCCCCTTCGACGACCGATCGGTCGTCGTTCGAACCGCCGGGGGCTGGGGACCGCCGGAGAACTCCCCTGACGGCTTCTACACCTACATGGCCCAGCGGGGCCCGGATTTTCTCGCCTGGATGGAGGACGGGGTCCCGTGCGGATTCAAGCGCCTGGTCAGCCACCGGCGGCCCGACAAGGCACACCCGGGCCTTCACTGGATCGGCCTGCCTCCCGCGCCGCGCCCACCTCCCGCCAGGAAGACCCGACCATGACGACCCCGGACCCGGTTCCCCGGAATGAACCGACCCGTCGCCTGGGCGTCGGGGCCTCGGTGGCCCTGCTGCTGGGCAACATGGTGGGTGTGGGCATCTTCCTGACGCCGCCGGAGGTCGCCGCCGCGACCCCCGGCTGGGGGTCCTACCTGGCGCTCTGGGCCCTGGGGGGACTCATGGCCGCCGCCGGGGCCCAGGTCTTCGCCGAACTGGGCATCCTGTTTCCCCGGGCCGGGGGGGACTACGTCTTCCTGGACCGGGCCTTCGGCCGCCCGATGGCCGTCTCCTGGGGACTGCTCTCGGTGCTGGGGTCCTTTCCGGGGAGCGTCGCTGCGCTGGCCGTCGGGGCCGCACGGACCCTCCAGGGCACGAGGTCCGGGGCCTGGCTGGGCACCCCGCTGGCCCAGGTGGGTTCCTGGTCCCTGTCGGGACAGGAGGTCCTGGCCCTGGCGGTGATCGTCGGCGTCACGGTCTGGAATGTCCGGGGCGTGCCCCTCGCGAGCCGGATCCAGCAGGTCCTGGCCTGGATCCCCTTCCTGGGCTTCGGGGCCATGGCCCTCTGGGCCCTGGGCCTCGCGGTCGCACGAGTGGCCGGCGCGGGGCCGGTCCAGGGCCTCCCGTCCGCCCCCCAGAATGCCCCGCCGCCCGTCGGCACCCTGGAATCCCTCGCCTCGGCGGCCTGCGGGGTCTTCTTCACCTTCTCGGGGTGGAACGTCCTGACCTACGTCGGTGGCGAGGTCCGCCGACCCCACCGGACGATTCCCCGGGCGGTGACCTGGTCGGTCGCCCTGGTGGTGGGCCTCTACCTGGTGCTGAACCTGGCCTTCCTGTTGACCCTGTCCCTGGAGGGCCTCCGAAGCACCGGCAACGCCGGCGTGGCCACCGCCCGGGCCCTGATGGGGGAGACCGGAGCCGAGGCCTTCGCCCTGGCCATGTTCCTCGTGATCCTGGCGGGCCTGAACTCGACCGTGATGGCCGGGTCCCGGATCGCGATGGCCGTGGGGGCCGACGGCTACCTCTGGCCGCGCCTGGCGGAGGTCCACCCGGTCCGGGAGACCCCCGTGAAGGCCCTGCTGGCCCAGGCGGCCCTGGCGGCGGTGCTGGTCCTCACGGGGTCCTTCTCGTTCCTGATCACGCTTACCGGAGCGGTGATGATCCTCCTGTCCTGTGTCACCGTGGCGACCCTCTTCGTCTTTCGACGCCGCCAGGGCCTGGTGCCGCCGGTCCGCCTGCCCGGGTACCCCTGGACCGCCGCCTTCTTCCTGGCCGGTGGCGTGCTCGTGCTGCTGGTGGGCATGCTCTCGGGAGGGCCCTGGTCCCTGCTGGGGTTCGCCGTGCCGGTGGCCCTGGTGGCCGCCCTGCGCATCGGGACCGGCGACCGAGCCCAGAAGGCCACTTCGAGACAGGAGTCCCCATGAGATCTCGCCGAGTGCTGCCGTGGTTCTGGGTCCTGGCCATCTCCTCCCCCGCCGGGGCGGATCCGGACTGGCCGCCGGTCATCCCCTGCCAGGATGCCCCCCCGGACATGGCCTGCATCCCCGGGGGCCCCTTTCTCCGAGGCAGCGACGACGGCCCCGCCCACGCCCGGCCGGCGGCCATCGTCTTCGTCCAGACCTTCTACATGGACCGGCATGAGGTGACCGTGGCGGAATATCGGGCCTGCGTGAAGGCGCGGAAGTGCCCCCAGGCGGGGCCCCGGTACGTGGACTTCGATCGGCCCCGGCAGCCCATCACCGGGGTCTCCTGGTATGACGCCGTGGCCTACTGCCGAGCCCAGGGCAAGCACCTGCCCACGGAGGCCGAGTGGGAGAAGGCCGCCCGGGGCACCGACGGGCGCCTCTATCCCTGGGGCAACGACCCCATCGACTGCACCCGGGCGGTCTACATGGACGCCTCGGGGCGATCCTGCGGTGTCCGGAAGGCCCGCGGGGGCCATCCCGAGAAGGGGCGACCCCTGGAGGTCGGGTCCAGGCCGCCGGGGATCCACGGCCTCTACGACATGGTCGGCAATTCCTGGGAGTGGGTCGCCGACTGGTACAGCGACTCCTACGCCGCCTGTGGCGCAGACTGCCAGGGAGTGGACCCGAAGGGTCCCTGCCAGGGACGAGAGCCCTGCCCCGGGCACTCCCGCCGGGTCGTCCGGGGGGGATCCTGGTACTGGCCGGCGCCCTACAACACGACCATCTACCGCCGGGCCCACATCCCCCGCAACGACCCCGAGTTCCACCACTTCGGATTCCGATGCGCCGCCTCCGAGGAGGAGCGGGCGGCCCTGCTCCGGTCTCCGTGAGGGACCCGCGACGGTCCTACCGGGACCGGGTGCCCCGCCGGAGGTCCCGGACCAGCCCCTCCCCGATGCCCACCAGGAGGTCCTTCGCCATCGAAAGGTAGCCGTCCACCATCCGGGCCCCCTGGTAGGCCAGATAGGCCTCGTTCGGGGGAAAGAGGGAGCGGGAGGCGAAGTACTTGGTCTCGCCGGGGACCTTGTAGCGAACCCGATGCTCCCGCAGGCCACCGAAGTTGTAGATCCGGGAACCGTATCGATCGCTGAGGCGGAAGAACCACTCGGTGAACCGGTGGTCCCGAAACTCGGCCCGGTCCACCCCCAGGAACGGCGCCAGGCAGAGGTTCAGCACCTCCCGCCCCTCCTCCCGGAAGACCCGGGCCGCGGACATGTGCATCGCGACCGAGAGTTTCGAGAAGCGGGACTCGTCGCACCGACACAGGTTCGCCGAGTAGCCGAAGACCCGGCCCTCGCGATAGAGGGGGTCGTAGCAGGCAAACCCCACGACCTCCCCCGCAACATCCCAGGCCACGAAGGTCCGGACGTCCGGTTCGGGGCCGAAGACCGGAGGGCGGGCGTAGGCCCGGATCTCCCGGTCCGGGATGGGCTTGTGTCGCAGCCAGACCCTCGTGACCCGATCCAGGGCCCCCCGGTCCACCGCCGAGAGGTCCGGCACCTCGCGAATCTCGATCCCATGCCGCCGGACCTCGTTCCACGCCCTCCGGACCAGGTCGTGGTCTCGCCAGTCCCCCTCCAGGGGATAGGTCTTCAGGGGCACGAGGGGTTCTTCCCCGACCGAGACGCACCGGAACCCCAGGGGCCGGAGGGCCCGGGCCGCCTGGGCGCTCACCGGCGCCAGGCAGACCCGACGGCCATGGGCCAGCAGCCGTTCCACCAGCAGGGGGGCCGCCTCCGGGGCACAGATGGGACTGCAGAAGACCGCCCGGATCCCCCGGGGCGCCAGGACCGGGTGATGGACCGTGTCGTAGGCCAGATAGCCCAGCCCCTCCACGATCAGGTAGTCGAACCCGTCCTGGAGGGTGGCGTAGGAAAAGCCCTCCCAACCCCAGCGCCGGAGGTAGGGCCCCAGGACCTCCCATTTCGACTCCCGGGACCAGGCCCTGGCAGCCTCCCCTTCGAGAACGGTCTCACGGTCCATGGGCCTGCTCCAGGGGACCGGCCTGTGGTTGCAGCCGCTTGCGGAAGGCCCCGAGTCCCTCCCGGGGTTCGAGCAGTCCTCGGCACCGACGCAGGACCTCCTCCCGCTCGGGATCGCCGTCAGGGAGCATCTCCGCCAGCGACAAGAGGTTGTGAACCTCCTCCAGCACCATGCCCGACCTCCGGGCGACCTCGACGGCGGCCCGGAGGCGCCTCCGGGCCGTCCCTTCCCGACCCCGGACCCAGGCCACCTGTCCCTCCACCCGCAAGGCCCCCGATCGGCCCACCGGGAAGACCCTGGCGAAGGTCCGGGCCATGTGCATCGCCATCCGGAGGTCCCGGGAGGGGACGTCCCGGACGCCCCGCTTCCAGAGCCGATAGAAGAGGTCTCCGGGGAAGCAGAAGGCCGGGAGCGCCGAGGCGAAGTTCGGCTGGTAGCCCTTCGCCCGGGCCATCGCCTCCCGGATCCAGTAGAGCGCCACGTCGTTGTCTCCCCGGTTCAGCTCCAGGAAGGCCCGGGTGGCCCGGAGGCCCAGTGCCAGGAAGGGGTCCTCGGTCCTTGGACTCGCCCGCAGGAGTTCGAAGAGGTCCTCGTTGTCCCGAATCGCCAGGTCGTCCTCCCCGGCCATCAGGAGGGTCCATCCCCGGAGGTAGAGGGCCTCGGCCAGGTTCCGCAGGTAGTCCCGATCCCGACTGATCGCGACCATCTCCTCGGCATACCGTCGGGCCCGATCCGCCTCTGCCCGGAACAGGTGGAGAGGCACCAGCTGGCTCAGGGCGTCTGCCCGACGCCGTTCATCGCCCAGCGTCTGCGAGAGTTCCAGGGACCGGTTCAGCAGTTGCTCCGTCTGCTCGAAGGCCCCCGTGCCGAGGCGATAGAACCCCTCCATGAAACGGACGTAGTTCTCGGTGGCCGGGTCGTCGTACTGCTCCAGCAGGGACCGGGCCTGGTCGAAATAGTACGGGGCCGCCCAGTGCACCGGGATGAACCCCACCCCCGCGCCGAAACTGGCATGGGCCCGGGCCGCCTCGGGGCACGGTCCGGCCCGCATGGCCCAGTTGATCATCCGAAAGCCGGCGACGTAGGCCGCCGTGGGCTCGGCCCGGATGTAGTAGAGTTCGGAGACCCGCTCCAGGGCCCGGATCACCATCCGCACCTGCTCCCGTTCCGCATCGGTCCGGGCCGTGGGCCGGAATCGCAGCAGGCGGCGGATCACGTGGGCACCCACCTCCTTGAGCAGCACCAGGTTCTGAGACATGGCGGACCTGGGCATCGGACAGCCCAGCAGGGCCAGGCCCCGGACCAGATTCCCGGTGGCCTCGACGAACCGCAGGAGGTTCACCCGAGCAATCCCGAGTCCCAGTTCGAGGCGGGCACGACGCAGGTGATCCCGGGAATCGTCCCCCAGGAGGGCCAGGGCCCGGGCGAACAGCGAGGAAGCCACGTCGTTCGCGAACCGTTCCAGGGCCCGCTCGGCGGCCAGATCCAGGTAGTCCAGGGCCCGCTCCCGGTCCCCGGCCTCCTGCCAGTGCCAGGCCAGGACCTCGGGGGGAGGCCGCCGGACCTCCTCCTGGGCCTCCCACCATCGGGCCATCGCCTGGTGAATCGTCCGCCTCTGGGCCTCCAGCAGCGTCCCGTAGATCGCCTCCCGAGCCAGGACGTGGTGGAAGGCGAACGACTCGTCGCCCCTCCCGGAGACCCGGTCCAGGAACTCCGACTCGACGAGCCGATGGAGCGTCTCGCGAATCCCCTCGGCATCCAGGACGTAGCGACCCTCGGCCCCCAGGGCCGGCCCCAGGATCCCCGCCGGAAAGGCGCTCCCGGCCACCGAGGCCACCTTCAGCACGGTCCGGGCAACGGGATCGAGGCGATCGGCACGGCTGATGAAGACCTCCCGCAACGACGGGGCCTCCCGGGGAAGGGCCTCCGGGTCCCCCCCGACCACCGAGGCGGTCCCGTCCCGGACCTCCACGAGCCCCGCCTCCCGCAGGTTCAGGGTCGTCTCCCGGACCATCAGGGGGTTGCCCTCGGCGTGACGCACGATCCATCGCCGAAGGTCCGGGTGGAGCCGCTCCGCTCCCAGGCGACGGCAGGCCATCGTCGCCACCTGGGCCTCCCCGACGGGCCCCAGGAACAACCGGGAGGTCGCCGCCGCCAGCACGCCCGGAAACCCCTCCGGCTCCCCACCCAGGGGGCGGCTGACGGCCAGGAACAGGGCCTCCGGAATCCGGGCGCGGGCCTCCAGGAGCAGCCCCAGGGAGGTCTGGTCGAACCAGTGGAGGTCCTCCAGGACCACCAGCAGGGGTCCTCTCTCGGTCACCAGTCGAAGCAGGCCCACCAGCAGGGACCGGGTGTGATTGGCCCGCACCTCCGGAGACATCGCTGCGACGTCCGGGTCCGCAGGCCAGGCCAGCGGAAAGAGGATGTCCATCAAGGAGGCCCAGCCCGGGCGGAGGCCCATCCGGGTCGTCAGGCGCTCCAGCACGGAGCGGAGGTCCTCCCCCGGGGCGGTCTCCCGGCGGATCACGTCCTCGAAGATCGGCCGCCAGGCATGGAAGGGGCTCTCGGCTCCCAGGGGCTCCCCGACGCCCCAGAGGACCCGCACCCCTCTCCGGCGGGCCAGGGCCGTGAACTCCGTCGCCAGGCGGGTCTTCCCCATCCCGGGAAGGCCCTCCAGCAGCGTGAACCCACCCTGACGCTCCCGGCAGAGGGCCTCCAGTTGATGGGTCAGTACCGCGAGTTCCTGGTCCCGACCTTCCAGGGGGTCGCCGTCCAGGGACAGCGCCACCTCGGCCCGGGAGGCCCGGCCGGTCACCCGCACCGCCGGAGTGAGTCCCTCAAATCCCTTCAGGGCAAGGGCCCCCCGGGCTTCCACCTGGAACTCCGGGGCCCGTCGGAGCAGGAACTCGGGGGCAAGCACCTCCCCCGGTCGGGCCTGTTCCATGAGCCGGGCCGCCCGGATCACCTCCCGGCCGAGGACCCCGTAGGTCCGCCGTAGCGGAGATCCGTAGGCCCCGGCATAGGAGAGGCCCCGGGCCACCCCGATGGCCGGCGGTCGGGCCAGGCCCTCCCCCGCCGGCGGCTGCAGGAGGTCCAGCGCCGCGAGCAACCCCCGTTCCAGGTCGTCCTCGTGGGCGATGGGGGCCCCGAAGCAGCCGTAGAGGTAGTCCCCCTTGTCGCCGGGGACCACCTGGAGCAGCATCCCCTCGTAACGGGTGAAGACCTCCTGGACGAACCGCACCAGGCGATCCAGTCGGACCTCGGCCTCCGGGTCCCGGTCATAGTCGATCCCCTCGAAATGCAGGAACAGGATCGAGACCTCCCGCATCTCGTCCAGCAGCACGCCGCCCAGGGACCGGAGCCGGGCCTCGATGGCCGGATGGACCCATCGCTCACCGGGGGGATGATCCGGGACCGCAAGGGTCTGGGGGACCCATGGAGGACGACCTGGGATCGCCTCCAGTTCCCAGGCCTCCTCGGCCCCTTTCGCCGAGAGCCGCCGGAACCGGGCCCCCAGGTCCCGCAGCAACGGCAGGCACCCCTCGTCCACGACGACCTTCCCCGGAGGCGTCCGGGAGTTCAGGATCGACAGTCGGGTCATGAGGGACCCGACCAGCACGTCCATCCGCTGGACGCCCGGATCCCCCACCACGCACCGGAGGACCTCGCCGAGACAGAGACTCGTCCGGGCCCGGACCCGCAGGTCCCGATGGCCCGGCAGGATCGGCCCCTCGCCCTCCAGGACCTCCTGGATCTCGAGAGCACCTTGCAGGGCCGCTTCCCGGTGGGCCTCGTCGAACCAGGCCGTCAGGGCATCCCCCCCGAAGTGGGTCACCACGCCGTGGCGTCCGTGCAGGCGATCCACCAGGGCCGTGAAGACCCGGTTCAGCACCCCGCCCAGGGCCTCGGCGGCCCGGGAGGGCCCGAGGGACTCCACCAGGGTCTCGACCATCCGGGTGGACCCGACGAGGTCCACGGTCAGGGCGCATCCCGAGGCCCTCCCGTGGAGATATCCGTGGCCTCTTTCCAGAGACCTGCGCTGGTCGCTGGGCAGAAAGGACCCCGGTGACAAGGCGTTCCTTCCCCGGCAGACCCGATGATCATACTGCCGACCTGGGACATTGGACCAGGGAAAGACATCGGTGGTCGGCGCCCCCTCAGGTCACGGTCTCCCCATCGGGGACATGGGCCAGGATCGCGGGATCCGTGTCGTGCGGCAGCGTGCCGACCAGGCAGTTGGCCCCGATGACCGCCTCCGGAGGAATGATCGTTCCCTTGCCCACCACGGTGATCCCGTCAGACAGGTGGGAGGGAAAGCGCCCGTTGGCACCGCCCCGGGCATCGGCCCGGCCGATTCGGGCCCCGGTCCCCACCCGGACATCCTTGTCCAGGATCGCCCTCTCGACCCGGGCGCCGGGCCCGATCTCGCAGTCGTGCATGACCACGCTGTCCACCACCAGGGCCCCCCGGGCCACCCGGACCCCCGGAGAGAGGACCGACCCGATCACGGTCCCCTCGATGCGACACCCTCGGGAGACGAGGCTGCACTGGACCCGGGCCCCCGCCTCGACCCGGGCCGGGCCGTGGAAGACCTGCCGGCGCCCCTCGGGATTGGTCCGGATGCGCCAGGAGGCCAGGTCCAGCCCCGTCCCGGGGTCCAGGGCGTCCAGGTTGGCCTCCCAGTAGGATCGGAGCGTCCCGACGTCCCGCCAGTAGCCCTCGAAGCGATGGGCCAGGACCCGTCGCCGGGACAGCATCCCCGGAATCACGTGGGCCCCGAAGTCATGGCGTCCCTCGGGGCAGTTGCGCTCCAGTTCCTCCAGCAGCACGTTCGCCCGGAAGACATAGATGCCCATGCTGGCGAGATTGCTGACCCGCTCCGGGCTCTTCTCGACGAACCGGACCACCCTCCCGGCCTCGTCGGTGACCATCACGCCGAACCGGGAGACCTCCTCCCAGGGGACCTCCATCGCCGCGATGGTCAGGTCGGCCTCCTGGGCCCGGTGGCGATCGATCATCGGCCGGAAGTCCATCCGGAAGATGTGGTCCCCCGACAGGATCAGCACATCCCGGGGCCGCAGGGGCCGCAGGAAGGACCGGTTCTGCCACACGGCATCGGCGGTGCCCCGGTACCAGTCCGTGGAATAGCCCAGGGACGGGGGCAGGACCTTCAGGGAGGCCCGGAGGCCCGACAGGCCCCAGGCCTCTCCATCGGCCAGGTGATCCATCAGGGAGGTCGGGCGGTACTGGGTCAGGACCCCCACGTGGGAGATGCCGCTGTCGGCGGCGTTGGAGAGCGAGAAGTCGATGATCCGGTAGGAGCCGGCGAAGGGAACCGCCGGCTTGGCCCGCTTGTGCGCGATCACGTTCAGGCGGCTGCCCCGTCCGCCGGCCAGCACCAGGGCCACCACGTCCGACCTCATGGGGCACCTCCATCGCCGGACAGCACGGCCCCTTCCGGCACCTGCTGCCGGATGCCGACCTCGACGCCCTGCCGGATCAGGACCCCGGCCCCGATCCGGCTGCCCTTGCCGGCGGACACGATCCGACCATCGCCGGCCAGCACGGCCCCCTCGCCCACCTGGACGTCCTTGTCCAGCACGGACCGGACCACCCGGGCCCCGGCACGGATCACGCATCGGTGCAGCACCACCGAGTCCTCCACGACGGCCCCGGGCTCCACCACGACCCAGGGAAACAGCACCGACCGGGACACCTGTCCCGACACCCGGCACCCCGGGGCGACCAGGCTCCTGGACACCCGTGCCCCCTCGGCAAAGAAGGCCGGTGGCGCATCCCCCCAGCCGGCCGTCTCGGGGTTGGTCAGCACCCGGTCCATGGGCACGCCCGTTCCCCGCCGGGTCAGCAGCCGGAGGTGGGCGTCGTGCCATGCCTCGATGGGGCGCAGGTACTCCCACCCCCCCCGATGGACCACCCCGAAGACCCGGCCGTTGCGCACCAGGTCCGGGATCACCTCGTCGTAGAGGTGGAAGGTCCGCCCCTCCCGGGCGTTTCGTTCCACCGCCGCCACCAGCACCTCGGTCCGGAAGCAGTAGACCGTCATGGAGGCCAGGTTCGTCGGGGGATCGGCAGGTTTCTCCTGGTAGTCCAGCACTCGGCCCCCCTCCCCGATCACCCCGATCCCGAACCGGGAGGGGCGGCCGCAGTCCATCGGGTGAAAGGCCATCGTCACGTCGGCCTTCATCCGGCGATGCCGTTCCACCAGCGGCCCGTAGTGCATCCGGTAGACATGATCCCCGGACAGCACCAGCACATCCCTGGCCCCGGCCCTCCGGAGGAAATGGAGATTCTGGTAGACCGCGTCGGCGGTGCCCCGGTACCAGTCCAGGTCCCCGGCCCCCTCGAAGGGGGGCAGGAAGGACAGTTCGCGGCTCCGGCCGTTGTAGTCCCAGGGACGCCCGATCCCCACGTGGTCCATCAGTGAGGCCGGGTGGAACTGGCTCAGCAGGCCCACCCGTTCCACTCCCGACTCCGACAGGTTGGTCAGCGGGAAGTCGATCACCCGGTAGAGCCCCCCGAAGGGCACTGCAGCCATCGCCCTCCGGGCCGTCAGCACGCCCATCGCGTCGGGTCGCCCCCCTGCCAGCACCAGGGCCACGACGTCCTTCATCCCCCACCTCCCCCGGTCATCCGAACAGGTCCTGGATCGGTGTGACCTGGATCCCCAGGGCGTCGGCCACCACCGGGTGCACCATCCGGCCCCGGTGCGTGTTGATGCCCGCCGCCAGGGACGTGTCGGTCCGCACGGCCTCCTCGAGGCCCAGCCGGGCGATCCGCTCCAGATAGCCCACCGTGACCTGGGTCAAGGCCAGTGTCGAGGTCCGTGGCACGGCGCCGGGCATGTTCGGCACCCCGTAGTGCACCACGTCGTGGACCACGAAGGTCGGGTGCCCATGGGTCGTCGGGCGCATCGTCTCGACGCACCCGCCCTGGTCGATGGCCACGTCCACGATGACCGCCCCCGGGACCATCCGGGCCACCAGGGACTCTGGCACCAGCACCGGGGCCCGACGACCCGGCTCCTGGACCGCCCCGATGACCAGGTCCGAGGCGATCACCTGCCGCTCGATGGCGTCGGCATCGGCGAAGAGGGTGTTCACCCGTCCCAGGAAGACCTCGTCGGCCTGGCGGAGCCGATCCAGGTCGTTGTCCAGCAGGAAGACCCGGGCGTTCATGCCCTCGGCGACCCGGGCCGCGTGGACCCCCACCGTGCCGGCCCCCAGGATCGTCACGACCCCCGGGTCCACCCCCGTGACGCCGCCCAGCAGCACCCCCCGGCCTCCCTGGGACTTCTGGAGCAGGGAGGCCCCGACCTGCACGGCCATCTTGCCGGCGATCTCGGACATGGGCCGCACGATGGGCATGCGCCCGTCGGGCCGGGTCACGGTCTCGTAGGCGATGGCCGTGACCCCCTGGTCCAGCAGGGCCCGGGCCAGGTCCGGCATCGTGGCCAGGTGCAGCGAACAGAACAGGATCTGCCCCTCCCGCAAGAAGGGGCACTCGGCCTCCGTCGGGGCATGGAACTTCACCACCAGGTCCGCCTCCCCGTAGAGGTCCTCGTTGAGCCGCAGGATCCGGGCCCCCCGAGCCACGTACTCGTCGTCGGGGAATCCGGCCCCGACCCCGGCCCCCGAGGCCACCAGCACCGTATGGCCGAGCCCCACCAGGCGGGCCGCCCCCGAGGGCGTCAGTCCCACCCGGTATTCCTGGTAGCGAACCTCTCGTGCGACGCCGATCGTCATTCCGTTGTTCCCTCTCGCCCGCCCGAGCATATCACCGCGGGCCGGGTCCCTTCACCCCGGAACCCGCTCCCGGAACCGCGGAACCCCCAGGGCCACCCCAGAAGATCGGCCACGCACCGGGGAAGCCAACAGGGGCTCCTGCGCGACGCAAGGGGAGGGCCGGAGTTCCCTGTCCCACGGTCAGACGATGTCCGGGACCTCAGGGGGTGTCCTCGCGGACGCAGTCCACGAAGTAGCCGCCGTCGGGGGTCTTCACGAGGCCGTGGATGTCCGTCTCGAACCCCGGGAAGCGGGCATTGAATTCCCGGGCGAACTGGAGGTAGCGGACGATGGTCCGGTTGAAGCGCTCCCCGGGGATCAGCAGCGGAATGCCCGGGGGATAGGGGGTCAGCAGCACCGCCGTGACCCGACCCTCCAGGGCGTCGATGGGCACCCGTTCCACCTCCCGGTGAGCCATCCGGGCAAAGGCATCGGAGGGCTTCATCGCGGGGGTCATGTCCGACAGGTACATCTCGGTGGTCAGCCGGGCGATGTCGTGGGTCTTGTAGACCTCGTGGATCTCGCTGCAGAGGTCCTGGAGCCCGACCCGCTCGTATCGGGGCCACTTGGACACGAACTCCGGCATGGCCTTCCAGAGGGGCCGGTTCTTGTCGTAGAGGTCCTTGAACTGCTGCAGTTCCGACATGAGGGTGTTCCAGCGCCCCTTCGTGATCCCGATGGTGAACATGATGAAGAAGGAGTAGAGGCCCGTCTTCTCCACGATGACGCCGTGCTCGGCCAGGTACTTGGTCACGATGGAGGCGGGGATGCCCCAGTCGGCGAAGTCCCCGTCCACGTCGAGGCCCGGGGTCACCACGGTCCCCTTGATCGGGTCCAGCATGTTGAAGCCCGGCGCCAGGTTCCCGAAACCATGCCATCGATCGCCGGCCCGGAGGATCCAGTCGGCCTGGGTCCCGATCCCCTCCTCGGCCAGGTCGTCCGGGCCCCAGACCTTGAACCACCAGTCGTTGCCCCACTCCTCGTCCACCTTCCGCATCGCCCGACGGAAGTCCAGGGCCTCCTGGATCGACTCCTCCACCAGGGCCTTGCCGCCGGGGGCCTCCATCATCGCCGCCGCCACGTCGCAGGAGGCGATGATGGCGTACTGGGGCGAGGTGGAGGTGTGCATCAGGAAGGCCTCGTTGAAGAGGTCCCGGTCCAGGTGCCGGGTCTCGGAGTCCTGGGCCAGGATCTGGGAGGCCTGGGAGAGTCCCGCCAGCAGCTTGTGGGTGGACTGGGTCGAGAAGACCATCGACTCCCGGCACCGGACGCTGCTCTTCCCGATGGCGTGGAACCCCTTGTAGAACTTGTGGAACGTCGCGTGGGGCAGCCAGGCCTCGTCGAAGTGCAGCGTGTCGATGCGACCGTCCAGCATCTCCTTGATGGCCTCGACGTTGTAGAGGATCCCATCGTAGGTGCTCTGGGTGATCGTCAGGATGCGGGGCTTCGCATCGGGGTCCCGGGCCAGGGCCTCCCGGGCGAAGGGGTTCTCCCGGATCTTCCGCTGGATGTTCTCCCAGGCGAACTCCTCCTTCGGGATGGGCCCGATGATCCCCAGGTGGTTGCGCGTGGGCATCAGGAAGACCGGCACCGCGCCGGTCATGATGATGGCGTGGAGCACCGACTTGTGGCAGTTCCGGTCCACCACGACGATGTCCCCCGGGGCCACGGTCGAGTGCCAGACGATCTTGTTGGAGGTCGAGGTGCCGTTCGTGACGAAGAGCAGGTGGTCCACGTTGAAGATCCGGGCGGCGTTGCGCTCGGCGGCGGCCACGGGCCCCGTGTGGTCCAGCAGTTGCCCCAGTTCCTCGACCGCGTTGCAGACGTCGGCCCGGAGCAGGTTCTCCCCGAAGAACTGGTGGAACATCTGCCCCACCGGCGACTTCAGGAAGGCCACGCCGCCGGAGTGTCCCGGACAGTGCCAGGAGAACGACGAATCGGCGGCGTAGTGGGTCAGGGCCCGGAAGAAGGGCGGCGGCAGGGAGTCGATGTAGGACCGGGCCTCCCGGACCACGTAGCGGGCGATGAACTCGGGCGTGTCCTCGAACATGTGGATGAAGCCGTGCAGTTCCTTCAGCACGTCGTTGGGGATGTGCCGGGCCGTCCGGGTCTCCCCGTAGAGGAAGATCGGGATGTCCGAGTTCCGGAAGCGCAGTTCCTGCACGAAGGACCGGATGGCCTGGAGGGTCCCCTCCCGGTCCTTCTCCAGTTCCTCGTCGTCCACGGACAAGATAAAGGTCGAGGCCCGGCTCTGCTGCTGCACGAAACTGGTCAGGTCCCCGTAGGAGGTGACCCCCTGGACCTCGAAGCCCTCGTCCTCGATGGCCTTCGCCAGGGACCGGATGCCCAGCCCCGAGGTGTTCTCGGACCGGAAGTCCTCGTCGATGATGATGATCGGGAAATGGAACCGCATCGGCACCCCCCTCGTTCGCCGGCGCGAAGTATCGGAGGGTTGCCCCCCGGGATCAAGACCCGGGTCCGGTCTTCTCGACCCCGGTGGATGGGGGAGGCCGGCGCGCCCAGAGGGACTCGAACCCCCAACCCGCAGATCCGTAGTCTGCTGCTCTATCCAATTGAGCTACGGGCGCAGCACCAAAGGCGGACGCATTGTAGCATCGCCGGCCCTGCAGGGCAAGGCCCCGCTGCGGCCGGGGACTCCCGCGGCGGTCGGTGACGGGCCCCCGTGATCCGGAAGGCGCCGCCCGGACTACTGCCAGGTCCAGCCGAGGGCCAGGCGGCCCATGAAGCCCCAGGCCGCGGGACGGTCCTCCCCCGAGGCGAAGCGCTGGTTGCCCAGGAAGGCCCGGACCGCCGAGGTGTTCAGTTTCACGAAGAAGCCCTGGGGCAGGGTCCAGGCCAGGGTCGGCCCGAAGAGGATCTTCGCGCCGCCCTCGGCCTCCTCCTCCTCGAAGATCCCCTCCAGGTCCTCCCCGGCGACCTCCAGGCCGACCCGAAGCGAAGGGAGGACCCCGTAGGAGACCGCCAGGGAGGTCATCACGTCTACCTCGTCCCGCCCGGCGGACCCCACCGGGACCTCCAGCAATCCGGAGAGGGAGAGGTCCAGGGCCCCGAAGGCCCTCCCGAGGGTCAGGCGGATTCGCGGGATGTGATCGGACCGGTAGTCGTAGATGTAGCCCAGGCCCAGGTCCAGGTTCAGGTGGTGGCGATCCTGCCGCAGGGCCCGGGCGATCACCTCCACCGCGGCCGCCTGGCCCCGCATCCCGCCCCGGGAGGCGTCGATCACGATCCCCCCGAAGGCCTCCACCCCCAGGAAGTCCAGGGGCTGGTAGCGCAACCGGAGGCCCTGCTCCACGCCCTGCTGGGCGAAGTTCCGGCTCTCCCGGGTCCCGTAGCCGACCTCATACTGCACCGTGAACGACTGCCGGGGGCCCCGACCGGTGTTCTGATACACGTAGGGGCTCGCGAAGGGGTCCCCGGCCAGCGCGACCGACTCCTCCCCCAGAGCGGGAACCGAGACGCCCAGCACCAGCAGGCAGCAGCCGAGAAACCGTCGCATGGGTCCTCCGAGGAACGGCCGGGCGTCCTCTTCTACCACAGGAAGCACAGGGTCGTTGTGAAGACCGGGATCCAGTACCGGGTCGATGGGGAGTCCCGGTGCATGCGGAAGACCGGCAGCGCGACCCCGACGTCCAGCAGCAGCCGCCACCGCTGCAACCGGAAGAACTCGACGCCCCCTCGGATGTTGAAGACCAGACCCCCGTTGAGGTCCTGGATGACGTCGCCGATCTCCATCACCGCGTAGCCCAGGCCGCCGCCGAGATAGGGGGAGACATCCTTCTGGAGCGCCAGCCAGAAGGCCTCGAGGGCGAAGTTGCCGTAGCGCAGCCTCTCGGGGCCCGCGTTGAACTGGGAGGTCAGGTTCAGGTCCACCCGGGCCTGGGCCATCTCGAAGGCCAGCCGGACCGCGGCGCCGTAGGAGATCTGTCCGTCCCGGCGGATCGCCACGCCGAAGGGGATCCCGAGGCCCCAGAGGAACTGCCAGGCCGCCGTCTCGGTCTCGGCGACCCGATCCAGGGTGGCCGTCGCCTGGACCAGCTGCCGACCCAGCACCGCTTCGGCGAGCCGGGGCACCAGCACGTCGGCCTCGTCCCAGGAGGTCGCGGTGATGCGCTCGGCCCGGGCCGCCTGGAGGTCCGGGATGCGGCGGTCGGTCATCAGAAAGACGATCCGGCTCTCCAGGGGGACCACCGTCAGCACGATCACCCGCTGGACCGACATCCGCTCGGCCTCTTCGGCCCAGGCCGGAATCTCGTCCTCGAACAACCGGGCCCCCCGCAGGGGAACCGCCACGATCCCCCGGTTCTCCACCTCGGCCCGCAGCAGGTCCCGGAGGGACCCGACCTGTTCCGGCGGCCCCTCCACGACGACCCCCACCCGCTCCCCGGCCCGGGCCGTGACCGGCGCCAGGAAGGCCCAGAAGGCCCACACTGCAAGGGTTCGTCGGTGCATCGTCCGCTCCTTCGAAGTCCCGCCGTTCCCCGTTCCCTGCGATTCTGGCACATTTCCCGGCAGGAGTCCTTCATCGGGACCCGGGCCTCGTGGTAGCCTTGGGCGACCCGGAAGTCGGGGGGCCCGATGGGAGGACATCGCGGGACCTGGGGGTCCCAGGCCGGCTTCATCCTGGCCGCGGCCGGGTCCGCGGTGGGGCTCGGCAATCTCTGGAAGTTCCCCTATCTCTGCTGGGAGAACGGCGGCGGGGCCTTCGTGGCCACCTACCTGGGCGCCGTGGTGGTGCTGGGGCTGCCGCTCATGATGGCCGAGATCCTCGTGGGACGCCGGGCCCAGGCCAGCGCAGTGCCGGCCTTTGCCGCCCTGGGCGGGCCGGCGTGGTCATGGCTGGGGGTCCTGGGGGTCCTGGCGGGGGTCGTGATCCTGGCCTACTACACCGTGATCGCCGGCTGGTCGATCCGGTCCTTCGTGTTGTGCCTGGAGTGGTCCTTCGGCGGCTATCCCCCCGATGCCGGTGCCCGCTTCCCGGCCTTCCTGGCCGACGGCCCCCAGCAGGTGCTGCTGACCACGGTGTTCTCCTTCCTGACGGCCTTCGTGGTGTACCGGGGCGTGGGCGCCGGCATCGAGCGGGCCTCCAAGGTGATGATGCCGGTGCTGTTCGCCATCCTCCTCTACCTGCTGGTCACGGCATTGCGACTCCCGGGGGCCGGCGAGGGCCTGCGGCACCTGCTGGAGCCCCGGTTCCAGGACCTGCCGCCCCAGGGCGTGCTGCTGGGGGTGGGACAGGCCTTCTTCAGCCTCTCCCTGGGACTCGGGGCCATGGTGGCCTACGGGTCCTACCTGTCTCCCCAGGAGCGGATCGGCCGGACCGCCGCCTGGGTCGTGGGGCTGGACACGGCGGTGGCGCTGATCGCCGCGATGGTGATGTTCTCGCTGCTCCACAGCATCCCGGGCCTGCCTGACCGGGTCTCCGGGTCCACCGTGGCGATGCTCTTCGTGACCCTGCCGGAACTCTTCTACACGCAGATGCCCGGCGGGACGATCCTGGCCCCCCTCTTCTACGTGCTGGTGGCCTTCGCGGCCCTGACCTCGACGATCAGCCTCGGGGAGGTGGCGACCTCCTATCTGGTGGATCGCCGGAACCTCCCCCGGGGCCGGGCCACGATCCTCTCGGCCTCGGTGATCTGGGTGGGGTCCGTGGCCTGCGCCCTGTCCCTCGGGGCCGTCCCGGCCCTCTCGTCCCTCCGGGTCTTCGCCGGCAAGGAGGGCCTGCTGGCGACGCTGGACCACCTGGCCGCCAACTGGATGCTGCCCCTCGGGGGCCTGGGCACGGCCCTCTTCGTCGGCTGGCATCTCCCGGCGGCGGCGGTGGCCAGCGAACTGGGAATCCGGGAGGGGAGCCCGGCCTTCGTCCTCTTTCGATGGGCGCTCCGGGTCGTGGCCCCCCTGGCCATCCTGGGGCTGTTGATCCTGGTCCTCACCGGGAGGGACCTCAGTTAGCATGAACGACGTCAGCCAGGCGATCGGACGGGTCCTGGACGCCTACAACACCTACGTGGGCACCTACGCGCTGATGGCGCTGCTGCTCCCGGTGGGGATCTGGTTCACGATCCGACTCCGGCTCATCCAGGTCTGGGGCCTGCGACACGCGAAGGACCTCGTGATGGGCCGCTACGACCGCCCCGGGGACCACGGCGACGTGAGCCACTTCCAGGCCCTCTGCACGGCCCTCTCGGCCACGGTGGGCACCGGCAACATCGCCGGCGTGGCCCTGGCGATCTACTACGGCGGACCCGGATCCCTCTTCTGGCTCTGGATGACCGGCTTCTTCGGAATGGCCACCAAGTATGCCGAGTGCACGCTGGCCCAGCAGTACCGGGAGGTCCACCCCGACGGCAGCGTCAGTGGCGGTCCCATGTACTACATCGAGCGGGCCGCCTCCCGGGTCCTGGGCCCCATGGCGAAGCCCCTGGCGATCCTCTTTGCCGTCGGCACCGTCCTGTGCAGCCTCGGGACCGGCAACATGGCTCAGAGCAACTCCATGGCCGACGCAATCCACGCCTTCGACCTCAGGGATGGCCTGCGAATCCCCACCTGGCTCTCGGGGCTCGTGCTGGCGGGACTCGTGGGGGCCGTGATCCTGGGCGGCATCCGCCGGATCGCCTCGGTGGCCGAGCGACTGGTCCCGTTCATGGCACTGTTCTACGTGACGGCCTGCCTGGCCGTGATCGCCTTCGAATACGACCGGTTGCCGACGATGTTCCGACTGGTCTTCGAGGGGGCCTTCACGGGCACCGCCGCAACGGGCGGGTTCCTGGGGTCCACGTTCCTGCTGACGGCCCGCTATGGCATCGCCCGGGGACTCTTCAGCAACGAGGCCGGACAGGGATCGGCCCCCATCGCCCATGCGGCCGCCCGGACCGAGTACCCGGTGCGGGAGGGGCTCGTGGCCCTTCTGGAGCCCCTCGTGGACACCCTGATCATCTGCACGATGACCGGCATGGTGCTGCTGCTCACCGGGGCCTGGTCCTCGGGAAAGATGGGCGCCGCGATGTCCTACCAGGCCTTCGAGACGGGCCTGGACCTGACGGTCCTGGGACTCCAGGTCGGAGGCGTGGTCGTCTCGGTCTCCCTGCTGCTCTTCTCCTTCACCACGGCCATCTCCTGGTCCTACTACGGGGACCGGGCCGTCGGCTACCTGCTCGGGCGTCGTTTCGTGGTCCCCTACCGCTACCTCTACTGCCTCTTCGTCTTCATCGGGGCCGTCTGGGCCAAGGAGATGGTCTGGAAGTTCGTGGACGCGGTGCTGACGCTCATGGCGGTCCCCAACCTGATCGCCCTCCTGATCCTCTCCCCCGAGGTGGTGGAGCGGACCCGGACCTATTTCGCGATGGACCACCGGCCCACCCGGGCTTGAACGGAACTTCCCGGAGCGCCTCGTGGGCCTGGCCATCGTGTTCCACCGGTCCAGTGGACCGAAGAGACCCTTTCAATGCCACCTGGATCAGGCTGGTCCAGGTAATGCTTGACCGGGGATCCGCCATCCAATAAAGTTCCCGTCGATGCGTACGATTCCCTCTTCTGATCGGCTCCTTCCCCTGCGTATCGAAATCGCCAGGCTCCGCCGCGCGGGATCGGGTCTAGCCTCCCTGACCCGATACCTCTGGATGGACCCAGGCCGTGGCCGCGGGTCGGTGCTGCTGGACCCCACGAAGAGTTGTCACCTGCGATGCCGTATTCGCCATCCCACAGGCCATCGCAGCCAGCACTGTGCGGGAGATGAGTGGTCGCAGGCCGTCTCGCGTGAAGTGCAGCCCTTGGCCCACGACATCTCTTTCGGCTGCCGACACGAACCATTGATGGACCCCGACCTGCCTCGCCACATTCGGACCTTGCGATCCAAACGGTACCGGCAGGCATCACGACCCGAACCCTGCCTGTTGACCTCCGGGAGTCAGTTGACTCCGGAATTCCGAGAGACGTTGGCGGCAGCGGGCCTCGACACCCTGCTCCTGTCCATCGACACGACGGTCCCAGATGATCTACGCCTGACTTCGGCCTCTGTCCACCTGGCCAAGACCCCGAAAGAACCTGGTCCCCTTCCTGCGACACGCGCGGTGGAATCGGCTCCAGGTGGGTGTTCAGGCTCTCATCACGTCGATAACGTTGCCGTTTCTGGATACCACTCTTCGGAAGATCGCCGTTCTGGGCATCTTCCGCATGCATCTTTCCCAACTCGTGGTGGGTCGGCCGGCCGTTCGGAGCCGCATCGTGCGGTTCCGGGGCATGGAAGGAGAGGTGCTTCGAATCGCCCTGACCAGATTGAAGATCGAGGAGAAGCGACGCAACGTCATGGTGATTCTTCCAGAGCCTCCGCGTCCTTCTCTCCCGAAGGAACAGGCGGTCCTGCTGATGGGAGATGGGATGTCCAGGACGAGGAACTCCTGAAAAACCAGTGGCCCGTCGTCTGGACGGCCCCGTGGTACAAGGTCCGGGTCGATTCGCGCGGGTTCGTCTTTCCGTGCCAGAGGATGGTGCATCCCCAGGACGCCTTGGGGAATTTGCTGGAGCATCCGTTGACCAACCTGCTCTCCGGGGAGATGGCCAGGAACCTGAAATCCGGTCTGTTGGCGGGGCGAAGTCCCTCTCCTGTTTGCAGGAGATGCTCCTTCGGGCCCAGAAAGAACGAGGCGTGTTAGGATTTCCGAAGGCTCTTGAACGGAGGTCCGGACTTGCGGCAAAAAAGCTTGATAGTGGCTGTCCTGGTCATTGTTCCATCGCTGGTTGGAGCCGGTCTGATCTGGGTCCTCTGGAACCGAACTGGGAGAAAGCATTCTCCGGATCCCGGAAAGGTGGTCCAGGCATCGGAACCGAAGGCAGAGACGCCTTCAACACCCCCTCCCTCGGCCAATGAAGCACGGCCAGCACCTCTGCCCACCGAATCCCCCAATGCCCTGTTCGCCCCGGTGGCACCCCGCCATTGGATGACTCATGTGACTCGGGAAGACCTCGGCCTCTCCCCAAAGCAGTGGGCCTTGTTCCGACTCCAGTCCCAGAAACTGGGGGCGCCGTTGGGAACCGAGGATCCTGCCGAAGTGGCCGGGTTCTCGTATGCCACGATCGAGAAACCGAGATCCGCTCCAGGCACCACGAACCTGGACCGCCTCCGGGACCTGATCATCGAGGCGGAGAAGCAACGCCTGCCCACCCTGGCTCACCCGATGCTTCGCTTTCCCGACGTCCGGGTGCTGGAACAACCGAATCGTGATTCTCTCGAGGTCCTCGCCGAAGCCTTGATTCCCGTGCTTCCTGATACCGCGGTGAAGCCCCCGTTGGTGCTCCGGCAACAGCCGACCCTTCGGGTCATCCGAACCCCCCGGGGGATCCCCACGGACCAGCGAAACCGTGTCCTGGACGATCGGGTCCGAGAGGCCCGATCCCGGGGGCTTGTGCCGGTTTCCCCCCTGTATCTCTATTATTCCGACGAGGACTGGTTCTCCCTTCTGAAACAGGGCAAGGAACCGGACTTCGAGGTCTTCGTGCCCGTCGCTCCGCGCTAGGGTGTCTGGATTTCCTCGGACATGCGACGAGGCGAGCCGCTCGATTGAGCAACGCCCGGCCATTCCCGAACCGGTCGGTTCAGCACGTTGTAGATGCAGGCCTGTCGCAGCGTCCCGTCCACGAGGTAGTAGCGGTTGCACCGGGAGGCCTCAAGCAAATCGATGTTCTCTGGCTCCCAGAAACTCTCGATGGAGAGCAAGAGTGTCCTCTCGCTCCACCTTGCCTCCTCGACAGGACCCCGGTGCAGGGCCGTCCGGAGAACGGCCTCAACGTCCTGGGTGTCGAAGGCGAACTTCCAGGGCCGGGTCCAGGGAGCGAACCTCCGGGCCTCCCCCACGAGGGGAAGGGCCAGAAAGCACCGCCGAGGCTTCCAGTCCGCGCGTCCGGTCAATCGGTAGATCGCTGAGGTGATCCGCTGGAACCACAACCAATCCTGTCGAGTTACGGCGCCGTCGGTCTGATCCTCAAGTGCCTCCACCAGATCAATGTCCTCCAAAAAGGATTCGGAATCGGTCAGTCGTCCCCTTCCGATCCGTCGAGAGGGCATCAGGGAGACATGCCGGACGCCCGGTGTCGAGAGTCCCAGTCGTACCAGATCGCCCAGGGAATGGAAGTTGGTCTCCCGGTCGATCATGCAGGCCAGGTCCACGTTCATCCCAAGCGTCGAGAGGTTCCTCAACGCGTCCTGCCTGGCTCTTGACAACCCCCGTCGCCCCCGAATCCGCGCCAGATGCCCCTCCTCGAGGGAATCGAACTGCAGACAGACCCAGGTGACCCCTGCCTGCTGCAAGGCCCTGCAGTAGTCGATATCCGCCAGCCGAAGTCCGTTCGTGAGCAGCTTGACCGCATGGCCTTGCGCCCGCAGCACCCGGATCCACTCTGGCAGATCGGGGCGAATGGTGGGCTCGCCTCCCCCCAGATAGACCACCGGTCGAGCCGGATGCATGGCCCTCAAGGACTCCAGCAGTGCCGGAAGAGTCGGTGCCTGCTCCGGAACCCCGGGTTGCACATTGGAGAGGCAGTTCGGACAATGCAGATTGCACCGGGAGGTCACGTCCACGAAGACGCCGCGAACCGGGTCTTCGACTCGCAGGGGAGAGTGGATCAGCCTGGGAGAACGCGTGTCGTGCAGCGTGGCCGAGAGGGAGTGATACCAATCCGCGTCCCGGCTCAGTCGAACCTCGGTAGCGCCGTCCAGAGGACAGGTTCGTTGCAGGAAGACCGCCCTGTCGCGCTGCACCACGCGAGCCTGGCAAACCCGACCACAGGTTGGGCAGAGGGACTCGGTCCGGCGAAGGACCTTGCCGGGAACCTGAGGGGAGGGCGATTCGATGACTGCCCCCATTGCCCGCGAGCCTCCCATTGGGCGACCCTGACCACCATAGAAGACCCCTGGGCTCTGGTCAAGCCGCGACGGCCCAAGAGCAGTGAAAACCCCCAATAAAAAAACGACGAGGCGTCATTGTTCCATGCAGACGGAGCGCAGCATCGCCAAGTCCTCGTCGTCGATCTCGACGATCTCCAGCGTCACGTCCTTGCCGGTCCACACTCCGAATGGAACGTCATCCGGTCCTGGAGGAAGCACCCAGGAGGGACTCACCGGATGGCCGAACCGACGAATCAACTTGCAGATCGCCCGCTCGTCCGTCGGACGTTCGATTCCGATTGGCAAGCGTCCCTGGGCAGATTCCGCCAGAAACTCGTCCAACGGAAGGCGTTGTTGGACGGCCATCGCGTCCGGGTCCTCGTCCCGAGGAAGGAGTCCGCAGGCGCACTGACTCTGGTAGTACAACTCCGCAACGGACCTGACATCGCAATAGAGTCCCAGCAACACCAGGTTTCTGCGATGACCGGTCGCTTCTCGGATGTCCAGGACCTCCACCTCGCGGCCCGACCGTCGAAACAGGTGCTGGGGTGGCACGAGGTCCGGCGAATATCGCCAGGACCGAAAGGTCCTTAGGGCGTAGAAGTCGCCCAGAAAGGGAATCACGGCCTCGAGATAACGGTATTCCCGAGTCTCTGGAGAGACCCGAAATGCCCATTCCGAGGCAGGAAGAATCAGTCCGTTGGCCAGTGCCCCCATACTCAGTAGCCACCGGAGACCCGACCGGCCCCAGGTTCCTCTTGGCATCCAGCGCATGAACGCGTCAAGACCTGCCCCTCCCAGGGCGATTCCGGCAAACAGGGCTGGCGAACGAAAGCCGATTCCATCCCCGATATTGTCCAGGCCTGCAACAGCCGTGGCCAGGAAGGCAACCAGGAAGGCAGCCAGAAAGAGACCTGCCACGGGACTTCGGCGAATCGCCGCGACACCGACCACAAGCAGCGGCAGCAGGACCGCGGCAGCCGCGGGATCGACCAGTGGATGGCGAACCAGAGCGGCAAGACACCACGAGGGGGCCTTCAGAAATCCAGCCAGGAGTTCATAACTCACACGATCGTCGGTCCCGAGGTCCTCGAACACGCGAACCGCCAGCAGCAACAGGAAGGTGCCCGAGAGGGCCAACGCCATGCACCGGGAGGCCTTCCTGGTCACCAGAGGCAGGACCAGAAAGGTTGCCAGGAGCCAGGGGAAGCCGATCTGGCGGGTCCACAGGGCCAGAATCGCGGCAGACAGCGCCAGCATCCCCGATGTCCGGTCCTGCCGCATCAAGAAACGAACCGTCTGGTGAAATGCAAAGAAGCACAGGAACAGGTTCAGAAGAATGGCATCCTCCGAAAGGGACAGGCGGGCCACCATCGGGTGCAGCAGTGAGAGCGCCATCCCCCACGGCAGCACCGCGGGCCTCCTAGTGCCCAGTGCAAGCGCGGCCGATAGGGCGAAAGACGCCAGAGCGGAGAGGAGCCCATTGGTCAATGCCAATGCCTCGAGGGGGTCGCGTCCCAGAGTCGCAGGTACTCGGTAGAACAGGAAACCAAGGGGGCCGTACTCCCGGATTCGAAGCCCTCCGTACCCCAAAACGGCATCCAGAAGTTGAGGGCCAAAGTAGTTGCTGTGAGAAAACGAGATCGGCACCAACAGGTGGCGCACCGGTACCAGAACGCCCATCAGCGCCAGGGCCATCAATGCCGCTCGCCGCCCCGAAGGGAAAGGTCCTTCGGACAGGTCCCGAACGGTGGTCCGCACCAGTCGGATGGCGAACCAGACAACAATGGCAACCAACACGATCCCAGCCACCCATTCCACGGCTACCAGCACCTCAACGTCCTGCTCTTTCTAGCACCGGCAGACGATCGCAGCAACCACGAATCACCGAGTTCGGTAGCGGGGGCCGGACCCGTGGTTCCAGCTCATCACAACAAGGTCAGTCGCCAGCGATCTTGACAGAACGTCGACAAATTCATTTACTTACCCTAGAGAACAGTCGTGAGACGATCATGCGCCTAGCCTTTGTCTCGGAGGGTCTCGAAAAGATGGGTTTCGAGATTCTCAGCGCCGTCGCACGGCGTCGAGGCCACGAGGTGCGCCTGGCCTTCAGCCCGGCGGCCTTCGGAGATCGGAACTACCTCGACACGGACTTGCTTGGAAATCGAACCTCCCGGGTCGGGTTCCTGGGGGCACTGGCGGCCTGGCAACCCGACGTCGTGCTCTTCTCACCCACCGCCCCCTCTTGTCGATGGGCGCTGTCCACGGCCCGGAAGGTGCGAGAGACGCTGGGCCCGACACCGATGATCCTCTTCGGGGGTCCCCACGCATCCGCGGTGCCTCGTACGATGCTATCGGAGCCTTCCGTGGACGCCGGCTGCGTCGGGGAAGGAGAACTCGCCTTCGAGGAACTGTTGATCGCGCTGGCCGACGGGCGGCCGACACGCCTGGTGCCCGGCTTCTGGACCCGGGGGCCGAATGGCGAACCGCTTCCTGGCGCCCCCGCGCGAGCTGTCGGAAACCTGGACGACCTGCCTTTCCCCGACAAGGGGCTGTATGAAGACGCGATCGACCTCTCCCTCAATTATGGGGTCATGGCAGGCCGCGGTTGCCCAATGCATTGTGCCTTCTGCTTCAATAGTTTCTGGCACGACCTGACGACGAGCCCCTCTCGACGCCTCAGGATGCGATCGCCAGGCCACGTGCTCAAGGAGTTGCGTCTGGCGAAGCAACGCTACGCGCCAAAATGGGTCGAATTCTTCGATGACGTCTTTCTCACGAATCGACGCTGGATGCTCGAGTTTCTGCCGCAATACCGAAACGAGATCGGTATCCCGTTTTCGTGCCAGACAGTACCGACACGGGTGGACGACCAGATGGCCCGCAGCCTCCGAAACGCCGGCTGCGAGATGGTGATTCTGGGGGTGCAGTCGCTCGACACTCAGAGTCTGAGACGCATGGATCGCGGATGGCAGCACCAGGAACGAATCGCGGCCAGTGCATGGGCTTTGAAGAGCGCCGGCATTCGGGTGCGGATGGACCAGATTCTGGCGATTCCCGAGGAACCCCTCGAAACCCTTGACGAGGCAATCCGTTACTTCGCCCGCATCGGACCCGAGCGCATCGCCACTTTCTGGTTTCGCTACCTTCCCGGAACGAAGATGCTGTTGGACGCCGTCCAGGAGGGACGGGTCTCTGAGGAGGAGGCGGAATGCATTGCTCGTGGCGAGGTGACCTCGTACTACACCCCGGAACTGGTGGAGGGTGCGGGCATTGAAGGCGCAATGCTGCAGGACTACCTGTACTACGAAACCATCCTGAAGAGCCTGCCGCTACTGGGCGATCGGTTGCGCAGGATCCTGCCCCGGGGAGCCTTCCGGAGGCTGCCCGTGCCCGTGGCCCGGGCCATCCCCTTCCTGATGGACGTCGGGTGCTCCGCCCTTCGGGGCAGTCTGGACTGGAAGATCTACGGACGAATCTACGGCCGCACGATGCTGCAAGCCTTGCTACCTCGGAAGGATTACCTGACGGTCCCAGGTCCGCTGTTCGGGGAGGACGCGAACGCCCCGGCGCCCTCACAGACAGTCAACGGGTCCGGAGGACCGGACCGTATCGGAACGTCCGCAGAACTCTAGGACCCCTCTGCATGCGATCGAGGCGCCTGGACCCCCCTTCCTGAAAAACTGGCGTCCCGGTTCTGACCTTTTCCGGGAGGACCAGCGGGCGGATCTCCCGGTTCCTCCAGATCACCTGCGCCGTCCAGCCAGCCGCATCAGGGCACTGCGAATCGCCTCGGGGTCCAGATGAAACATCCTGTTCAACTCCTGATAAGGCGCAATGAGGCACCCGCGCCCGGTCCACGGATGGGCCAGGCTCCTCCAGGCCTTCTCGACCCCCCCCTGCGCCACCAGGTCTCGCGGATGCTCCCGACGGGTCAGATGGCACGGGATCAACTCGCCGTCCGGCAGCACGGTCGCGAAGAAGTTGCCCGCGGCGCAGGCACGGCACGACGGAACCTGTTCTGGGTCCAAGAGCGTGGCCACAAAGGACCTCGAGGCTCCGATCGGAAGGCCCAGGCGCCGAGCCCGCTCCAACATGTGCCCAAGGTGCTGCAGGAAATCCGAATCGAGATCCCCAAGCCCCTGGTCCACAGAGAAACAGGAGGCGTGGCGAGGCTGCACGTAGACGAAGAATCCCTCGCGCGCCCCCATTTCCATCACGAACGGCAAGGTAGCCAGATTGTCCCGGTCCGCAACGAAGATGGTGGCCACCGGTACCCCGGACCGACGCGCCAGCCGAATCGCCTCCAGCACCCGGTCAAAGGAACCGCGCCTCCCACATCGTGCATCGTGGACCTCCCGAGGACCGTCCAGCGAAAGCACGAGCATGTCGAGCCATGGGGCGATCTCGGGCCACCGATCTGCCAGCAGCGAGCCGTTCGTGTTGATCGAGGTCGTCATCCCGAGAGACCGCGCCTCCGAAAGAATCCGGGAGAGGTCGGCGCGCAGCAACACCTCGCCCCCGCTGAAGGAGGCCCGGACAAGCCCGAGGGAGTGAAATTCCTGCAGCGCGGCGATCCATGCATCGGTGGACATCTCCATGGACCGGTCCGTCCGGATGTCGCAGTAGGAGCAGGTCTGATTGCATCGGTTGGTCAGCACGAAAGTCACCGAGAGGGGAACGCGACGATAGCGAATCCACTGCCATAGAGCCTTCCATGCCTGGATCGGAGGTTTCCTCATCCCGACGCCTGCGCGAACAGCAAGGCCCCGACGACCAGGGCCAGGACACGGTGGAGGCGCCTTGCAAGCGAGGGATGCCCCAGCAGGGCGCAACAGAGCAGCGTCGAGCACCCGAGACCACAGAAGGCCGCCCAGGACCGGTCTTGCCCTGGCAGAACCCTGGCAACCGCGACCAGCCCACTCCCTCCCAGGACGACGAGGGCCCCGGCGGTGCCCCAGGTCCCCAGCGTTCTCCCGGTGGTACGGTCCCCTCGGGCCGCGTCCTCTTCCCGATCCGCCAGTTCATGCACCAACTGGTTCTGGGTCAACAAGGTCAGGAACACCACGCCCATCGCCTGGATCTCCGGCGTGATCTGTTCGATGTGCTGAAATCCCAGAAACAGAAGAGGAAAAAAGATCAGGGCGTTTCCGACCAGCCCCAGGAACGGAAGACTCTTGAGGCGCGGAGGCAGGCTGTAGATCGTCCCGGCAACGATGCTGATGAGGGCCGCCGAGAGCGCCAAGGGGCCCAGCATCGTCGCCATCCCGACGGAACTGGTCGCCAGAATGACCGCAAGCCAGGGCACGAAAACCGGCAAAGGTCCTTCGGGGGGAAGGGCGTTCTTCCGGGGATTGCGATCCATCTGCCGGTCCGAAACGGCATTGACCAGGTAGGCATGGGCCAGGGCGGTCAGGGCGACCCCGATGGCCAGCGGCAAGCGAATCGCCGTTTCCGAATCCAGTTCCGGTGGCCACCGCAGCAGCCTGGGAAAGGCCGCCATTGGCAACAGTGCAAAATACCACCAGTGGTGGACGCGCATGGCCCGAAGCCCCAGCACGACCGGATGGGACGGTCTGCCGGGAACAGAACCGCCGAACCCAACGACATCCCCCAAGGACCTTCCTCGCTCTCTCGGGACGGCTGGATTCTAGGTTCCTCCGGGTCCCAGCGCAATCGACATTGGCGTTCTCCCTGGAGTTGCTGGAAAAGAGCACCGAACCGTGGAACAATGAGATCCTGGCAGGTGTTGTTCCCAGGTCCGATGGAAGGTCCCATCCGCTGGGAAGGAGGAACGTTGGCGGGCACGATGAGGGTCGTCCCTCGGGCAGAGGTCGATTTCCGGCCACTTCGGTCGCTGGGCTATCTGCTTGGGAAGCCGCCGGACCGGGAGGTCGTCTCGAGATTCGAGTCCGCAATGGAGGCTCGATATCCCGGTCTCTACGCAGTTGCGATGCCTCATGCCCGCATCGGGGTCTACGAGATGCTCCTGGCGATGGAGATCCGCCCAGGAATGGAGGTCCTCCTCACGCCGGTCACGATCCCGGATGTGGTCAACGCCATCCTGCTGGCCGGGCTCCGGCCGGTATTCGTGGACCTTGGGCTCCGATCCTGCTCGATGGACCTTGAGGCAATGTCCGCCGCGACGAACGCCCGCACCTGCGGCATCCTGGTCACCCATCTCGCGGGGTTTCCGGCGGACATGGACCACATCGCATCCTTCGCGCGAGCCCGAGGGTTGTTCCTGATCGAGGACTTCTCCCAGGCTCATGGGGCATTCTGGAACGGCTCGCCTCTCGGCACATTCGGAGACGGATCGGTCTGCAGCCTCACCACCCTGAAGCCCCTGTGCTCGTTCCATGGCGGCCTGGCCCTGGTTCGGGATCCACGCATCGCACGCACGCTTCGACGAGTCTCGGACTCGTGGGCCACGGAGCGTTGGTCCACATTGCTGGGCTGGTGGATCCGGGACAGCATCCTGAAAGTGGCCACTGAGCCTCTCCTGTTTGGTCATCTGGTGCATCCCGCGATTCGGAGGCTGGAACGAACCAGGCCCTCGGCGGTTCGCAGGGCCCAGATCGGGGCCTTCGGCCCCTGGAAGAACTACGATGACACCATCGCGCGGCGGGAGTCGTTTCCGGAGGGCATGTTTCGTCGATACTCGGGCGTCCAGGCGGCCATCGCGCTACACCTCCTGAAGGACCTCGATCAGCGGTTGAATCGGCGACGAGACCTGGGCAACCGCCTGCTCCGATCTTTGCAAGACGCTGGCGTCGTGGGCCTCCCGAAAGTGCCCCCCGGGGCGAACCCGGGCTTCTGGCGCCTTCCATGGTGGCCGCGCAACCGAACGGCCGCCGCGGTCCGCCTGGCGCAACTCGGAGTGGATGCCGTGCCGACCAATCTGCCCTGCGTCTCCCGGGAACCGGCCTTCCAGGAGTTCCGGGTTTTTTGTCCCAACGCCGAGTCCTATTGCGACGACATGCTCTATCTGCCTCTGCATTCCTGCATGTCTGACCAGGACCTCGAACGGGTTGTCCATGCAGTGGCCTCGGTAGATAGAAGTCCATGAGAATCGCGGGTGGGACACTGGACATTCGGGACCTGCGGAGACTGGGCCTTCCCCTCGTCCATGGGGGATTCGACCTCTTCCTGGGAACCCGCTGGTTGCGCCATCCTCTGGCACTGACATGGGCGGTGGTCGAACAGTGCCCCTTGCGTTGTCGCCATTGTGACATGAAGCCCCGGTCCGGCCCGCGCCGGGACCCCCTGGAACTAGCAAGACGAGTGGCCAGATCGGGTGTTCGCTGGGTATCGTTGATTGGGGGCGAGCCTCTGCTGCTCCGGGAGTTGCCGGATGTTCTTCTTCTGTTGAAACGGTCCGACAAATTCGTGAGCCTGGGAACCTCGGGAGCAGGGCTTGCCGAGCACTTGGACGAACTGGTCCAGGCCTCGCTGGACCTCTTGGTCGTGAGCGTGGACGGACTTCGGCCACAGGACCACGACACTTTTCGAAACCGGCCAGGACTGCTCCAAGAGATCGAGGCGTCCGTCGAAAGATTGCATCATCGGAAGGGTCGGCATCCCCAGCTGATCATCCGTGTCACCCTGCATCGCGACAACCTCGAGGACATCCCTGCGATCGTGGCCCGCTGGCGGCAACGGGCCGATCGGGTCGTGCTCCAGGCGGCGATGAACAACTCCATTCACCCAGTCCGGGACCATGGGGTCCTGCTCCGAGCAGAGGACCTGCCACGACTGCGGCGTGTCTTGAAAGCCCTTGGGAATCAATGGCCCGAGTATCGGCGGCGCTACTACGCCCTGCTGCCGTCGGTCCTGGAACACCCGGTGGCCGCGGCGACAGACTTTCGATGCCTCGTGGTTCCATCACTCTCGGCGGTGCTGATGCCGGATGGGACGGTACTGGCATGCTATGGACGGCCCGAATCAGTGCTGGGGAACCTCGCCGAAGAGGAGATGGAGAACCTCTGGCGAGGCCCGACCGCACAACAAGTCCGGCAAGCGATGGAATCCAAACAGCGTTCCTGTTTCTGTTGGGAGGCCATCGGAATGGATGGACTGGACCTGTTGCCCTGGTTGAAAAGAACCCGAGCGGTTTCAAGCCTCCTTCGTTCCCTCGCCCATTGACCGCCACCGCAGAAGACGCAAACCGTCCACAAGGCCCGGACTCCAGAATCGAGGCGCCCCCAGGGTCGCTCGAAGGCTGGCCGTAGGCCCCTTCGTCGCACAGGAACGCAAACAGTTCCTCGTTTGTCAGGGGACTCGGCGCGGCCAGATCAGTGGGGCGCACGGCCTCAATCCGGCCCCTCAGAGCCCGGTAGGCCTGGGCCATCGGAGACTCTCGGGAAACCCCTCGAGAACCGTCGCACCCAGGGCAAGGCACGCATCAGCAGGGGGTCTTTCGAAAGCACACCGACGACCCGGGTGCCAAGCCGCGCCGCCAGTCGTTCAAGACTGGGCAGGGAAAGTCCTGTTTCGGGGATGGCGCGATGGACCACAATCCCCTTAAGTCGCGCCCCCGTCCTGCCGTTGTTGCTCACGGCTCTGACAATGTGATTGGCCGCGCAGGTCGAAGCGACATCGAACCCCGCGATGATGTGGATTTCGCAGAACCGGCCCCCACGCATCGGGATCGCGAACCCTCCGCCGACCACGTCTCCCAGCACGTCGTTCATTACGATGCCATTCTGGGGCAGGAACCCCAGAGTTTGCTCGACCACCTGCAGCATTTTGTTCAACACCACGCCGGCACGACCCCGCCCTGGCTCCGGCCCCCCGGTCTCGATGCAGTCGACTCCCGTGCGTCCCGTCATGCAATAGGCCCGCAACTCTTCCCGAGTAACGTCACCTTCCACCTTCCGGTGTTCCATGTCCTGTACATGGACAAATCTTGACCTGCACCCGATTTCCTTGGACACGGAACTGGGGTAAGAAGCCCCCGGAAGGAGGTCCAAAGAGATGGGACAGGAACAACGAGCAGGGCAAGGCATTGGAGAGGGAGCCGGGTGCCCCGGAGGCGGGGCCCCGGCTCCCGACACGAAGTGCAGGGGAGGACGTGCCTGTGGCACGTCCCAGTTCCAGAGCGCACGCCGGAGCATTGTCAATGAGCCAGAGAACCGGAACCCCCAGAACGACCGGGTAGACCCCTTCCAGGAAGGTCGGTGTCGCCGGTAGGGAGTAGTCACCAATGCTCACCTCGTCCAAAGGAACCGGCGGTAACGACCGGCGAAGGGAGCCTGCTGATTCCTCCTGGGGACGACTGGTTTCCCTGTCTACCGCCTCGACAGTGTGCATGCACACTACCGGAAACCCCAGGTCCTCGAAAAACTCCAACTGGTCGATAGCGAAGAGAGAAAAAGGGAGAGAGCACCTCTTCGGCGGCATGGGTCGAAGCCACCAGGCCCAGCGGGATCTGTCCCTCACGTTCCCTCGGAGGGGCATTCTCTTCCCGTTAAACGTCCGTCTTCGGCGTGCCACACGAACAGGCTCCTTGGGGGAATCCTCCGCAGCTCCCCGAAGGACAATGTCCGGGTCGCGCCCAAATGCTCGGCCTAGGGCAACCCCCACCAGCCGCTCGACCGCATGAAGATAGGGAGGACGGATCCCTGGAGGACGATGGTTATCGAGCAGCGACAGCCGCAGATCGCTCGGCCGATGGACTGCCCCCGGCACGGGGTTCGCCAGCCGGAGCAGGAAACGAACCGTGACACCCCAAGGCTTTCGTCCCCATGAAAACCGAGGATCATCGCTTCCGGAGACGGTTGTGCAATTGGCTCGGCAATCAGGGCACCCCATCGAGTGATCCCCGGCCGCAGGTTTCCGTTGGAGGAGATCCCCAGGCCCGTCCAGAGACAGGATCACAGGCTTGCCCGGTCCAGGCACGAAGAACAGAGCAACCGATCGGGCCTCAATGACCAGTGCCGCCAGTCTCCGGGCCAGGCCCATCCCTTCTTCGGGGTCCTTCTCCAGGACAACGCAGGCACCATCTAGGCCCCACACGGGAAAAAACGCTGCATGGTGCACTGCGGGAGGCAACCACCGCAACCGAGCCGCCTTTTCCCGGCGTACGTGCCGCGCCATCGAACCATCGGGCTCCATGTTGGCCGCGATGCACGGCAGAGAGGGAGTGGAGACCCGGGCGGCAATCCAGGGCATCAGTTCGCCCAGTTGCAACGGAACCCTTGAATTTTTCGATAAAGTCATCGGACGGCATTCGAGGTACGGGCCGTTTCCATATGGACCAGGCGCGGCCCATCCCGGCAACGGCAGGCTCGAGGCCTTGAAGTCGCTCCCACCCGGGCTTGAAATGCCGCCCCGTTCGGCATAGAAGGCATCGGGCCGAAGGAAGGATTCTCCCCATGTACCGGACCGTGGTCCACGGACCCAGGGCCTTCGACAACGACCGCTACCTGGCAGAGCAGACCGAGGCGATCCTGCAACGAGTCTCCCGGTTCGACAAACTCTACCTGGAGTTCGGCGGCAAGCTCCTCTTCGACTACCACGCCGCCCGGGTGCTCCCGGGCTTCGACCCCAACGTCAAAATGCGGATGCTCCAGAAGATCCGGGACCAGGCCGAGATCCTGATCTGCATCCACGCCGGGGACATCGAACGACGCAAGGTCCGGGCGGACTTCGGCATCACCTACGACTCGGACGCCTTCAAGTTGATCGACGACCTCCGAGAGTGGGAACTGCTGGTCCGGGCGGTGGTGATCACCCGCTTCCAGGACCAGCCGGCGGCCATCGCCTTCCGGGAGCGCCTGGAACGACGTGGCGTTCCGGTCTACACCCACCGCCCGATCGCCGACTACGCTGCCAATGTGGACCGGACCGTCAGCGACGCCGGCTACGGCGCCAATCCCTGGATCGCCACCGAGCGACCCCTGGTGGTGGTGACAGCTCCGGGACCCAACAGCGGCAAACTGGGCACCTGCCTGTCCCAGGTCTACCACGAGCATCGTCGCGGGAACCGGGCCGGCTACGCCAAGTTCGAGACGTTCCCCATCTGGAACCTCCCCCTCCGGCACCCGGTCAACGTGGCCTATGAGGCCGCCACCGCGGACCTGGGAGACGTCAACGTGATCGACCCCTTCCACCTGGAGGCCTACGGGGTCACGGCGGTGAACTACAACCGGGACGTGGAGGCCTTCCCGCTGCTCCGGCGCATCCTCGAGCGGATCAGCGGGGACCGGTCGCTCTACCAGTCGCCCACGGACATGGGGGTCAACCGGGCCGGGTTCGCCATCATCGATGACGATGCGGCCCGGACGGCGGCCCGGGAGGAGATCCGGCGGCGCTACTACCGCTACGCCTGCGACCACGCCAACGGCAACGGCAGCCAGGAGGCGGTCCAGCGCCTCGAACGGCTCCTGCAGGAACACGACATCGACCCCGAGGACCGGGCCGTGGTCCGGGAGGCCCACCGGACCGCCGACGAGGCCCAGGTCGCCGGGGTCAAGGGCCACCGGGGGGTCTTTGTGGGCGCGGCCATCCAGCTCCCGGACGGGACGCTGGTCACCGGCCGCAACTCCCCGGTGATGCACGCCGCGTCGGCCCTGGTGCTCAATGCAGCGAAACGCCTGGCCGGCCTGCCGGACCGCCTGGACCTCCTGAGCCCCAGCGTGATGGAGTCCATCGGAAGCCTGAAGCGACAGGTCTTTGGTGGGGACTTCCCGAGCCTGAGCCTCGACGAGACCCTGATCGCCCTGTCCATCAGCGCCACCACGAACCCGGCGGCGGGTCTGGCGATGGAGCAACTGCCGAGATTGCGAGGCTGCGAGGTCCACCTCACGCACATTCCCGGCCCCGGCGACGAGAAGGCCCTGCGACGCCTCGGGGTGAACCTGACCTCCGTGCCCAGTTTCGAGACCAACAAACTCTTCGTGTCCTGACTTGCGATCCGGCTAAAAACCGTGTCCAATGGGGTCTCCATCACCGGGGGCTGCGATGTCCGGCCGATCCTTCTGGGTCCATGTGGTGCTGGCTCTTGGGGCCTTGTCGACTCTTGGGGGCTGCGGGTCGTCGTCACCACCGGACGAAGGCTACATCGAGATCGTCTCCGAGGGATTCCTGGTGTTCCGGGAGGCGGGCGAGACGGCCCGGATCCAGGCGAAGGTCCATGACCGGAACGGTCGGGTGCTGGACGGTGTCGCCCTGTCCTTCGAGTCCAGCGCCCCCGAGGTGGCAACGGTGGACGACTCGGGGCTCGTCACGGCGATGACCGGAGACCTGGGGTCGGCCACGATCACCGTGAAGGCCGGGACCCTGCCGCCCACGGTCGTGGTCGTGGCCATCGCCGAGATGGCCGCCGGCGCCGTAGTGGTCCCCCGGGACGCCCTCGAAGGCATCGCCTACCCGGACCCGGAGAACCGGGAACGGGCCTGGGTCACCCTGCGGAAGACCGGGGCCACCGAGGCCGTCGGGGTCGGCTCGGTGCTGTTCGGGGGCTGGACCGGGGGGTTGCTGGACCGCGTGGTGGACGTGGTGGACGAGGGCAGCAGTCGCGGGACCTACGAAACGGTCCCCGCGAGCCTGACCGAGGTCTTCGAGGAACTCTCGGTGGTGGCGGAGGGCGGGCCAGTCATTTTCGAGGGGGTGCTGGACGACGATGGCGTCCGGGTGACCCGGACCTCCCGGGACTGGTCCCGAGAGGCTCCCGAGGAGACGCCGGCGGCGGCAGATGGCGAGATCCGGTCGCCGCTGTCCCTCTCGGGCCTCACGTGCAAGACCGAGGGCAGCACGGTCCAGGTCGGGATCTCGGGCTTCTCGCTGGAGCAGCGCTTCGAGCTCTGGCCCGTGGTCGAGATCCGGATCACAAGAGGCTGGGTCTCCAGCACGGTCGAGAAGTTCGAGTTCTACCTCCGGGGCCAGGCGGCCATCGTGGGGACCCTCGGCGAGGTCTCCCTGACCGGGGGGCTGACCGGCAAACTGGAGTGCTCCCAGGAGGTGGCAACGATCCCCTTCGCCTTCGTCCCGCTGCTGGGCCCGGTGGGGATCGCCCCCAGCGTGAAGCCCGAGTTTGGCTTCGAACTGAAGGTCTCCTATGCCGCCGGGGAGTTGAAACTGAACGGCCCCAAGGTGGACAAGGGGGTCGAGGTGAAGATCGGCTTTGGCTACGACGCGGGCCAGGGCTTCTACCCCATCCGAGATCGCCAGGACACCGGCGAGGGCGTCACGCTGGGGGGAGCGAGCGGCGCGATGAAGAACGAGTTCAAGGTCTCCCTGGAGCCCTTCTTCCGGGCCATCCTGGCCAAGTCGATCACCCTGGCCCACTGGGAGCTCCTGGCGGCGAAGACCGTGAGCCTGAAGATCTTCGGGGGCCTGGACCTGGCCCTGGCGCTCCCCTTCGACCCGACGGATCGGTCCTACAAGGGACCCGAGTGGAACGTCTATGCGGGGGTCGTGGCGGACCTCTCGCCGCTCATGGAGACGCTGGACCCGGTGAACCGCCTGCTGCGTCGCCTGGGTCTGCCCTCGATGGGAAGCATCGACGTGGTGCTGTTCCAGTACAAGCGGGTGCTCAAGAACTCCCCGAAACCGAGGCTCCGGGCGAGTCCCCGGAAGGTCACGGTGGACGAGGTGGTTCAGTTGCGGGCCGACGCCATCGGGGCCGGGGGCCTGCGGACGGTCTTCGTGGCCTTCCCGGAACCGACCGAGGCCAACCCGACCCCCCCGATGCGGACCCTGATCGAGACCACGATGCCCCAAGACGGCATCGCCCAGCAGGAGTGGAAGCCCAAGGAGGGGGACGACGGCCGCTACGCCCTCAACGTTCGCGTCTATGACGACTTCTTTGGTGTCGTCGGGCTGCCCTACGGAATGGGGGACCCGGACAAGATGCCCGAGGTCGAGGTGATCGTGGACACCTCGCTGACCATCGATCCGACCCGGATCGAGGGCGGACAGGTCGGACAGACCTACCCCTTCACCCTCCAGGCGACCCGGATCCCCTCGGAGGTGGCAACGGTCCGCTTTGTCTGGGATTTTGGGGATGGGACCACCGGAGAAGAGGACCAGGCCGTGGCAGGTGGAAAGGCGGGGACCTCCATCGACCACGCCTGGACCGCACCGGGGTCCTACATCGTGACGGCCCAGGTGATCCGGCCCGACACGGGGGAACAGATGGCCGATGCCCGGGCCTCGGTGACGGTCGGGACCCAGTTGACCATCGTGCCATCCTTCCTCTCCGGGGACCCCGAAAGCGAGTACCCGTTCCAGATCGATGTGGTGGGGATCCCGGCGGGCCAGAGCGCCGTGACCCTGTCCTGGAACTTCGGGGACGGGTCCGAGACCGCCTCGGGCCAGCAGGTCCTGCCGGTCCAGGCGGGCCAGGCCGGGACGACGATCTACCACCGCTTCGCCGCCGAGGGGTCCTTCGGGGTCTATGCCGTGGCCCAGGCCGACGGACAGAACCTGGCCGACGGCACTGCGATGGTGGTCATCGGCGAGGTCCCGGAGCGGGAGTACGACCTGACCATCTGCAACACCTGGCAGGCCGCCGGGTCCGGGGGCTCCTCGGGGACCGTGGACACCTGGGACATCTCGATGATTCCCAAGGGGGCGGTGTTCGACCTCCAGTTCGATGCCTACTCGATCCCGGACATGTTCCTGGCCGAGTATCCCGACGGCCTCCTGGTCCTCTCGACGGGGTGGCGTGGCGATTCCTCCTACGAGGGCAACCCTCGCTACCCCGGGGGGATCGCGGGCCCCGGAGGCGGGAGCGTCTCGGGTCTGTTCGTGAAGGGACGGACCGATTTCTTCACGGTCCGGGTCATCGGCGGCGAGCCGGGCACCGCCTGGGACTACCAGGTCTCCTGCCGGACGGGCCCCTGACCCGGGGCGCCCCCCGATATCCCGGGTTTCCGCTCATCCCACGGCCCCGACTGGGAGGTTTACGTGGAGAACCTGAGCCGTGTCGAACTGGAGGCGCTGTTGCAACGGGTCTTCCTTCCGTCCCCCGAGGAAGGAGCGGTGCTGGTGCTGGTGGACCTGCCGGACGAGGCGGTCCCTGACACCCCGACCTGGCAGGGGCTCCGACAACTGGCCGCTGGGTGGGTGGCCTCCCTGGAGGGAGGGCGTTTCCAGGCCCGGATCTTCGGGATTCGGAACGCCCGACGCAACAATGCCGACCTTCCGGAGGTTGCGTGGCTCCTGGACCCCCGACGGATGCCCGGTTCCGCCGGGGAACTGGACCCGGAGGCGACCAGACCCCTTTGGGACCTCCTGGCTTCCCGGCCCCTGGTGCTGGCCCCCACCCGCTTCTCGGCCACGGCTCCCTTGAAACGGCTGGCGGCCCGAATCGGGTTCCGGGGGGCCACGTTGCCGGGATTCACGGAAGCGATGGTGCCCGCCCTGCGCCTGGACCTGGAGGAGGTGCACCGGCGGGTGGAGCGGCTGGCCCGGTTGCTGGACGAGGCCACCGAGGCCCGACTCCATTTCCTGGTGGACGGCCGGGAGGCGTCGGACCTCCGGCTGGACCTGCGATTCCGCAAGGCCCATCGCAGCAGCGGCCTGCTTCGGGAGCCGGGGCAGGTGGGAAACCTCCCGTCGGGGGAGGCATACATCGTGCCTTACGAAGGGGAAGAGGAACCCTCCCGAAGCGAGGGGGTCCTCCCGGTGGAACTGGACGGGGAGGTGGTGCGCTACCGGGTGGAGGGAAACCGGGCCGTCTCCGTCGAGGGGGACGGCCCCGTGGCCTCGCGGGAACGGGACGCCCTGTCCCGGGAGCCGGCCTGTGGCAACCTGGCGGAACTGGGACTCGGAGTCCTGGCCGAGATGGGCATCGAGCCCATCGGGAAGGTCCTGCTGGACGAGAAACTGGGCCTGCATGTCGCGTTCGGACGCAGCGACCACTTCGGGGGGCAGGTGGGGCCCAGGGATTTCAGAAACCCCGAAGCGGTGGTGCACATCGATCGGGTCTATCTGCCTTCCCTGCAGCCCCGCATCCAGGTGCCGGTCGTGGACCTGGTCCTGGCCAACGGCGACACGCTTCCTCTGATGCGAGACGGGCGCTACGTGACATGACCCCACGGGGTCGCCGTGACCCGCCCGATTTTCTCGAACACGAACCAGGAACGTGCGCCGACGGAACCCGTTTTCTTCGCTCTGGTTCCAAGGAACTCGGGGACAGATGACAAAACATCGGGGCTGGTCCTTGGGGCGGTTCATCTTCCTCGAGGTCCGGACGCCGCCGTCCGGGATGGCCGCCGATGGGTCCCATCGGGCCTCGATGGAGGCGCCCCTGGGCTGCATCGGGGCGTTCCCCTCCGGGAGGCACCCGAAGGGCCCGGCGTGGACCGTCACCAGCACCGGCGGCGGCTCGTAGACGCGATGGGAGTCGGGGCCCTTCTCCTCCATCGAGAAACCATGGCCCGGACCCGTTGAGCGTGCCCAGGGTGCCACCCCCGCCAAGGAGCCGGATCGGTGGCCTCGGGCCTCCAGATCTCCCTCGTGGGGTTGCCTCGTCCCATCGACGGTCGTAAACTGTTGGCGCTTGTTGACGGGGTGGTCGCCAGACCGGCGATCTGAGAACAGACCCGCAACACCTGATCCGGGTAATACCGGCGTAGGGATCGACAGGCGCCTCGCCGCTTCCCCTCCAGGACGGAATCGGGCGCTTCCCCTGCGCCGGGGAGGTGACGATGTCCCGTTCGATCACGGCCCTGGTCCTCTGCGCCGCGTGGCTGCTGCCATCGACTCCGGCGGTGGCCCGGCCCGATCGGGACGAGTTCGCCGACTCCATGGCCCCGCCGCGCTTCGAGTTGCGATCGGGCCTGTTCCGCCTGGCCTTCAAGGGGGCCGTGAGACTGGAACTGCACGACCTCCAGGGCCAGGGCGGCCCGGGATATGACTCCCCGTCGGACACGAAGACCCTCGGAACCCGGAGCCCCTTCGTCGAGATCGACTCCTTCGCCCTGGCCTTCCGGCTGGGCGTGGGAGAGACCCTGGAACTGAACACCGAGGTGGCCTTCACGCTCTCCCGGGCCATGGTGAACGCCGTCTGGATCGACTGGCGTTCCCGGGGACCCTCCTGGTGGGGACACCACGTCGAGGCCGGCTGGGCGCCGCCCATCGTGAAGGTCTACCGGCGGTCCGAGCGGTATCCCCTGGTGGGCATGATCGCCTGGCGAGACTCGGAGGCCCACCTGGCCTACGAAGCGACCTTCGACGTGGCCAGGCGAGTGGCCTTCGAACTGGGGGCCTCCCTGGCGATGATGCGGCCCCTGGACCTGGTCAGCGTCCAGGACTCCCGCAATCAGCCCAGCACCCTGTCGGTGCTGGCATACGGTCCCGCGCGGCCGTTTTCGGGAAACGGCCCCGTCGGGGGCGGCCGCCTGCGCCTCGTGGTCTGGGGGGCCTTCGCCGAGGCCTTCGCCTTCTGGGGACGCCTGGCCGCCCAGGGCGGCACCGACGTGCTCCGTTCCGGACTCATGAACTATCGCCGGCTTCCGGGCCATGACCCGTCGCAGGAATCCTACGGGCGCTTTCGCTGGTACGGCGGCCGGGTGGGCTACGAGGATTACGGGGTCCACGCCTGGGCCGAGGCCATCGTGTTCCAGGAGGACCTCCTGACCCGCTGGGGGGCCTACGGCCAGGTGTCCTGGGCCATCCCGGTCCTGCGGCAGACCCCCTGGATCCCGACCATCGAACCGCTGGTCCGCTACGAGGCCTACCGGGTCCTGGGAAGCGCGGACCCCATCGACGGGGAGACGGCCCTCCGTTCCCCGGCGGTGGCCAACGCCCCTTCCTGGGACTGGGACGTGCTGACCCTGGCGGTGATCACGGAGGTGTACCGGGACCTGTTGCGGCTGCGGGTCGAGTACACGTTCCTCTGGGAGAAGAACGGCGTGCCGGCCCTGGGGATCGCCGACCAGCCGGTCCGGAACAACGAACTGGTCGTTCAGGCCGAGGTCCGTTTCTAGACAAGGAGGTGTTTCATGGCGAGCAGGCTTCAGGCAAGAGTGCGGGACCGACGGGGGATCGGGATGGGAGGCCTCCTGGTCATCGGAGGGCTCCTGGGTGCGGTGGCCACGGGCTGCGAGGACTCCCACGACGGGACGACCGGGGACACGCGATGGACCGGGCATCTGGCGGACACCTACCAGATGGGCAAGGCCGACAATGCCGAGGCGGTCCGGGTGCTGCCCGGAGGCCAGGGGGCGGTGCTCCTGTCCTCGAAGGCCCGCAAGGCGACGCTGTTTCGCATCGCGAACGGAAGACTGGCATGGGCCCGGGAGAAGGCCTTCTACCCGGCGGACCCCACCGAGAGCGAGATGACAAACCTGGACGTGTCCTCGGACGGCACCTGGGCCGTCGCCACCCGGACGATCCTGGAGGTGAACGGCGACGGACAACAGGTGCGCTGCGGCGGCATGGCCGTCTTCTTCGACATCACCGACTCGGAGTCCTTCGGGACCATCCTGGCCGAGGTGGAGGTGGGGCCGATGCCCGACGCCGTGGCCATCTCCGATGACGACCGGCTGGTGGCCGTGGCCAACGAGCGGGACGGCCCCGAGGCCTGGGGCAAGTGCGAGGTGCCGGGGGCCATCCCCTCCATCAGCATCCTGAGTCTGCCTGCCGGGCCCACCTCGGCCCAGGAACAGGTCCGCATCCCGATGAGGGACGGAGGCACCGGGCCCCGGGAACCGGAGAGCATCGTCTTTGCGAAGGACCATGACCTGGTCGTGGCGACCTTGCAGGACTCCCACGAGGTCGCCCTGTTCCGCGTCTCGGAGGTCGCGGCGAAGGCGGCCCCCTCCTCCGACGACCTGCGGATCGTGCCCCTGCCTGCCAATGCCCTGGGGGCCCTCCCCTGGCCCGACGGCGTGGCGCGCTGCGTGGGACCCGACGGAAGCGAGTTCTTCGTGGTGGCCGGCGAGTGGAACGACACCTTCTCGATCCTGGACGGCGCCGGCACGATTCGATCGACCACCGAGATCTCTCCCCGGGACATCCCGGCCGATCTCCCTCGAGTGATCGACGAGGGGTCCCCCCTGTTCAGCCCCGACTCGGTGGCGTGTTTCGTCCGGGGGGGCCGGGTCCATGGGGCCTTCACGCTGCGACATGCCGGCGCCGTGGCCGTCTATGACCTCTCGGACCCGGGGGCCCCGACCTTCGTGCAGGCCATCGCCGTCGGTCGGGAGGAGCGAGGCGCGGCGGACGAGAACGGCAGCACGGTCCGGCCCGAGGGCATCTCGGCGACCTCCGATGGGGGCGTCGTGGTGGTCGCCAATGAACAGGAGTCCTCCCTCAGCCTGATCCTGCCCCTCTGACGGCAGAAGGCAGGTCCCCATGGCCGCCCTGGACGTCGCCATCGTGGTCCTCTACCTGGGGGTCACCCTGGGCCTCGGATTCCTGCGGAGGCCCGAGGCCACCGGGAGCCCCGCCCGGGGCCATTACCTGCTGGCCGGACGGCGCCTGACCCTGCCGGCCTTCGTGGCCACCACGGTCTCCACCTTCTACGGTGGCGTCCTGGGCGTCGGGGAGTACGCCTACGACCATGGGATCTCGAACTGGCTCGTCTTTGGGGTCCCGTACTACCTCTACGCGGCCCTCTTCGCCGTCTTTCTGGCCGGTCGGGCCTGCCAGTCGCGGGCACTGACCCTGCCGGACCGGGTCCGGGCGGTCCACGGCCCCGGGCCGGGCCTCCTGGCCTCCATCGTGGTGACCGTCACGTCCCTCCCGGCGGCCTACCTGCTGGAGCTCGGCGTGCTGACCCGGGAGGTCTTCGGCGGATCCCTGGAGGTCTCGGCCTCGCTGATGACCCTGTTCTCGGTCCTCTATGTCTGGCGAGGGGGGTTCCGGACGATCATCCGCACCGGGTTCCTGCAGTTCGCCTGCATGTATGGGGGGTTCGCGCTGGTCCTCGGAATCCTGGTCGGGACCCGCGGGGGCCTGTCCTTCCTGCAGGCCTCGGTGCCGCCGGGTCACTGGACCTGGCATGGCGGGCTCCCGGCCCAGTCCATCCTCCTCTGGTATTTCGTCGCGTCCTCGACCCTGGTGGAACCGACCTTCTACCAGCACTGCTTCGCCGCCAGAAGCCCCGCCGTGGCCCGGCGTGGCATCGCGTGGTCCATCGCCTTCTGGGTCCTGTTCGACCTGATGACCACGTTCACGGGCCTCTATGCCCGGGCCCTGGTGGACCTCGGGGACATCCCCTCGGCCGAGGCCTATCCCCAACTGGCACGAGCGGTGCTGCCACCCGGTCTGATGGGGGTCTTCCTGGTCGCGCTGCTGGCCACGGTGATGTCCACCGTGGAGGGCTATCTCTTCGTCGCCGCCTCGACCCTCGGTCGCGACCTCCTGGGCCGCCTGGACCGCTTTCGGGACCGGGAGGCCACGGCCACCCGCTGGGCCCTCGTGGCGATCGCAGTCGCCTCGCTGGTCATCGCCCTGGCGTCGCGGTCCGTCGTCCGCCTGTGGCACCACATGGGCACGATCAGCACCGCCACGCTGCTGTTCCCGGTCCTGGGGGCCTTCTGGCCGCGACTCCGCCTCCCCCCCCGAAGGACGCTTCTCCAGATGGCCACGGTCCTGGTCGTCACGACCTCCTGGCTGGCCTCCCGATACCTGGGCGACGACGGGACCTACCTCTTGGGCATCGAACCCATCTACCTCGGGCTGGTCGTTGGAGCGGCGTTCTTTCTCGGCCGTGGCCGGTCGTCCCGGAGGCCGGTCCAGGGACCGGACCTGGATCCCCAGGGGGGGCCCAGGGCCGATCTGGCAGCCGGGGAGGGATCCCTGATCACGCCTCCTCGATCCACTTGATGCTGCAGCCCATCGATGGGAACTGTTCGGCCGACACCGGTCGCCCATCGACCAGGGCCTCCATGGCCTCCCGGAGGTCCTGGCGGGTCACCCGGGACTCGTCCTGCCAGGAATCGTCCAGGCGCCCGTGATAGACCAGGCGGCGGCGGGCATCGTAGAGGAAGAACTCGGGGGTGCAGACCGCCCCGAGGGTCCTGGCCAGGGACTGGTCCGAATCGGCCAGATAGGGGAAGTCGATCCCCCAGGTCTCGCGGGCCCGGACCATCCCCTCCAGGGAGTCCTCCGGGTAGTCGGGATGCAGGTTGGGATTCACGGCGACCGTGGGGATGCCCCGAGGCCGGAACTCCCGGGCCAGGCGCACCAGCCGAGGCCACACGGCCCGGGCATAGGGGCAGTGATTGCAGGTCACCGCCAGCAGCAGTCCCCGATCCCCGACCAGGGAGCCGAGATCCACCGTTCCCCCCTCGGGTTGAACCAGCCGGTGATCCGGGAGGGGGGTCCCCAGGGGACTCGGACTCGATTCCAGCAAGGCCATCGTCGTTCCTCCGGTTCGTGTCGTGCAAGAATCTGCAAGAGGGTCGGCCCCCTGTCAACGAGGCCTCGACAAGACCCGCCAGGGAAGTATCGTTGCACGCCAGGACCCTCGCGCAGACCGGGAGGCACGATGAATTGCTGGCACCATGACGAAGGTCAGGATCTGGACGTCCTGGGGACCCAGGAGATGGGAATCTCGGTCCGTCGCCGGGGGGCCGAGGTCGTCTCGTTGCGATGGCGAAACCCCGAGGGAGAGGTCCTGGGCCTGCTGTGGCGCGACGGGGACCTGGCGGACCCGCCCCGCTTCTGGAAGAGCCATGCCCCGATCCTGTTCCCGGCGGTCGGAGGCCTCCACGACAACCAGTCCCGCTGCACCACCGGCGAAGAGGTCCGCTTCCCGGGTCTTCACGGGTTCCTCCGGCGACTCCCGATGGACCTGGCCGAGGTGGCGGTGGACCAGGGGCGGCTGGTCTATCGCCGGGACTGGGACCCCGAGACGCTGGCCATGTACCCCTGGCGGTTCCGGTTCCAGGTCGCCTATCGCCTGGAGGGTCGCTCCCTGGAGGTCGTCCTGTCGGTCACCAACCACGACACGCGACCCATGCCCTTCCAGGTGGGCTGGCACCCGGGATTCCGGCTGCCCCTCCGGCCGGGCGCCGGGACCAAGGCCGACTGCCGGCTGACGGTGCCGGAGGAGGTCTGGCGCCTCGGCAACGACGACCGGTGCTTTCTGGACGGCACCCGGTGGCCGCTCCCGGGGGGGCGTCTGGTCCTGGCCGAGGAGGAGTGGGACCGCACCTGCATGCTGGACTTCTCGGCGGTGCCGCCGGATCGGCGCGTCGTCGCGATCCAGGATCCCGACGGGGCGATGGGCATCGAAGTGGCCTTCCCCGACATGCCCCACCTGGGCCTGTGGTCCGATGCCGGGGCCCCCTTTGCCTGCATCGAGCCCTGGCAGGGCATGGACGACCATGTGGTCCAGGAGCCCTTCGACCAGAAGGTCGGCATCGTGATGCTGCCACCAGGGGCCACGACCGACCGCCACGTCCGGGTCCAGGTGTGGGCCGGTCCCCCGGCCCCATGACCCGGGCCCCGCCGAGGAGGCTCCTCACAGCAGGGCATCGAGGTCCCGGCCCAGGGACTCGACCAGGTCGGCCGCCCAGGGCACCGGCGGGTCCAGCAGGTCCCGGGCCAGCAGCACCGCCCCCAGGATGGGCTCGTGGGACAGCATGACGGGGCGCACGTTCGGGAAGAGGGTCCGGGTCTCCAGCACCACCGCCCGGGACAGGTCCTCGACGACGCCGCGCCGGATCACCGATCCCCCCAGCACCAGGGGGAAGGCATCCTCCCGCCGAAAGAAGTGGTGGGCCGCGATGATCGCCTGGCGCCCCAGGGACTGGCCCACGTCCTCGAGGATGCGTCGGCACACCGGGTCCCCCTGCCGTGCCGCCTCGAAGACCAGGGGCGCCAGGTCCGCGATCCGGGGGAGGTCCTCCGCCGGGTCCCGGCCCCCGGGGCCCGGAATCGCGAAGTCCATCAGGTCCTCGACCCGTTCCAGGCCCGCCACCTCCAGCAGCAGGTCCGTCAGCACCGTCTGCCATCCCCGGCCGTCCCGGGCCAGGCCCACGGCCTGGAGCCCCCGCAGGGCGATGTCCCCGGCGCCGCCCCCGTCCCCCAGTTCGGTCGTCAGCCCCCCCACCTGGAGGCGCCGGCCGTCGGGCCCCCGGGCGACGCAGTTGCCCCCGGTCCCCGAGGAGACCGCAACCCCGACGTCGTCGGCCGTACCGGCCCGCAGGACCAGGAAGGCATCGTTCAACACCACGAACGAGGCCTCCGGGTGGTCCGCCCCCCCGGGTCCCCGCGGCAACAGGCCCCCCACGATGCCCCGAAGCACCTCCTGGTCCCGAGGCCGGTCGCAACCCGTGAGCCCCAGGGCCGCCGCACCGATCCGCCGTCCCTGGCGGTCCGCCTCGGCCAGCAGGGGTCCCAGGACCTCCCCCAGGGCCCGCCGGGCCCCCTCCTCGCCCAGGGTCTGCCAGTTGGAGGACCCGGTGCGGGCGTGGCCCAGCAAGACCCCCTCCTCCCCCACCAGCACCGCGATGGTCTTCGTGTTGCCTCCGTCCACCGCCAGCAGGGCCCGTTCCATCGGCACCTCCCTCAACGTCCCGCGCCCCCGGCGGGACATCCCTGTCGGTCCAGCAGTTCCAGCAGGTGGCGGGCATCGGGGAAGGCCCGGGCCTGGACCAGGACCCTCCGGGCCTCCTCGCACTCGCCGGCCCCCACCAGGGCCAGGCCCCGGAAGTAGCCGAACATCGGCACGTCCGGACGCCGTCGAGCCAGCACGGCAAGCCTTTCGGCCGCCTCCCGGCTCCGATCCCGGAGGACCTCCGAGCGGAAGGCCGTCTCGGGGCTCCATCCGATCCGGGCCTCCCGGAGGTCCAGCAACCCCTCCACCAGGGCCCGGGTCTCCTCGCCGCGGCCGGTCCTCGAGACCCGATCCGCCTCGGCCCGGGCCAGGGGGACCTGGTCCTCGGGCAGTTCCAGCAGAAAGCGGGGGTCCGTCCCGGCCCGGAGGACCCGGAAAGGCCGCGCCACCTGCGCGACCGGGCGGAACCAGGCAAAGCGGTCATCCAGCCAGGCCAGCCCGAACTCCGGGTCCCCGTCCAGGCGCCCCACCATGCCCTGGAAGGAGGCGTCCTGGCGGTCCACCAGGACGCCCTGGATGCCGAGGGCCCCGATCATCTCCCGGAGGCGCTCCCCGGAACCCAGGGCCCCGAAGTAGGCCGCCAGGCCCTGCTCCCCGTGGATGTAGATCCGGCCATCGATCAGGGGCCGGATGTCCGGAAACCCGAAAAAGGCCACGTATCCCCCCACATTGAAGGGATGGAACACCGGGCCCCGGATCCCCGACTGCCGGGCATCGGCGAGGGCCTCCCGAGGCATCTCCTGAAGGTCCAGCGACAGGTCCAGCACGGCCCCCGGCCGGGCCAGGACCCCGAGAAGCACCGCCACGGCCGCTCCGAGGACCCGGACCGGCACGTTCCAGGCCCGCAGGGAGAGGTGGGCCGCCAGCACCGGCACGGCCCCCACCAGCAGCCCCGGGGCGAACTTCTCGGCCCGCCAGAACGGGACCAGGAAGACCCCCAGCAGCAGCACCTCCTCCAGTGCCCGCCGGCGGGTCCGGGCCAGGAAGCCCGCCGCCGCACCGCCCACCAGCACCACCAGCGCCAGGTCCCGGGCCGGGTCCTCGGCGAAGTTCCAGGGGGCCCACTCGCTGAGCAGTCGATAGACCTTCCCCTGGTGGTGGGCGACCGTGCGGTAGATCGCCGGTCCCCAGGGATTGCACAGCGTCGCGATCACCACCAGCCCCAGGGCGGCCGCCCAGCGTCTCCGGGCCACCGGGTCCCGCCAGGTCTCCCGGCGGGTCCAGGGAAGGGCCACCAGCACCACGGCCAGCGGGAAGGACCCGTGGACGTTGGCCCAGAGGGCCGTCAGCAGACCCAGGGCCACCAGGCGCCGGGGCCCGGGAGGCCTTCGGTCCAGCACGACCAGGGCCACGGCGGCCGCCAGGGCATAGGCCAGCACGTGGGGCCGATCCCCGAGCCAGGGCCGCACGACCGGCACCGCCAGCACCAGGGTCCACAGGGCCACCAGCGGCCGGGCCCCCAGGCGAAGGGCAAGGGCCCAGCAGAGACCGAACAGGAGGGCCGCCGAGAGGACCCGCCCGGCCAGGATGGCCGGCAGTCCGCCGGCCTGCCAGGCCCCGTAGGCCGCCAGGTCCCAGAGCCACTCGTGGTTCGTGAAGGGAGTCCCCTGGGAGAGGACGCAGATCCCCTCCACCGCCGGCATCCCCTGCTGGACCATCTGGCGCCCCAGGGCCAGATGGAACCAGAGGTCCGGGTCCGCCGAGGGGAAGCAGGCGGCGAGGCCGCCGATCCCCACGGCGACCACGGCCGCCAGGCGGCTCCATCGGGGGGCAGGGGGGCGCTCCATCACGGCGTCCGGCAACCAGGACTGCGGTCATGATACCATCGGGACCCCGGCGGAGGCCGGGGAGACCCAGGGAGCGGCAAGATGGCCCCGAAGGCACCCATCACGGAACGGAGCCCCCTGCTGCGAGGACTGGCCCCCCTGGTGCGGTCCCGGAGGGCCGCCCTGACGACCATGGCCTTCCTGCTCCTGGCCGCCGTCGGGTTCCTGGGGACCCGGGCAGGACTGGTGGCCGTCCGCTACGCGTCGATGAACCCCGTCCGGGACCCGGTGCTGTGGCAGCGGATCGGCGAGGGCCTCGCCACCGAGGAAGAGTGGTCCCATCACCGGGCCCTGGGGTCCAGCCTCGCCGCCGAGACTCTCTACCTGCCACCGCCGGTGGTGCTGGCGATCTTCTCCCTGGGAAACCCCAGTGCCCTGGCGGACCTGCTGTTCGTCCGGGCCCATGCCTACTTCCTGTCGCACTTCTTCGGGGACCGGCGGTTCGAGTGGCTCGACGCCTACGTGAACAGCATCACGGCCCTGGACCCCGACAATCCCCGGGTCTATCTCTGGGCCGCCCAGGTGGTGAAACTGGGTCAGAGCGTGGACCGGGAGGTCATTGCCCACAGCAACCGCTTCCTGGAAGAGGGAATCGAACGCTTCCCCCGGGACTGGCGTCTCCACATGGACCTCGGCTACAACCTCAACTTCGAGTTGACGGGCCTGTCGGAGGAGGAGAAGGCCCTCAGTCGCCTGAAGGCCCGGGACCACTTCGTGATCGCCGCGGGGATCCCCGGAGCCCCCATCGACCCGAACTTCGTCGCCGAGATCTTTGACAACCAGGGCCGGGGAACGCTGGGGATCACCCTGGCGCTCCAGAAGTACTATGAGGCGACCCCCGAGCAGCGAACCCTGCTGCTCCGGCGGATCCGCCACCTCTCCTCGGCCCTGGCCGAGGGCCTGGATCAGGAGGAGCATCGTCGGAAGGAGCGATGGCCCTTCTTGCCCACTCCCCTCTTCTCGCTGATCGACGACCAGGGACGCATGACCTTGCGACTGGCGACAGGCTACATGCAGGGGCCATCCCCCGAGGAGGAATGATGGGCCGCAAGGTGCTGGTGACCGGCGGTGCGGGATTCATCGGGACCTCGTTGGCCCTGCGACTGGTGAAGCAGTGTGACTGCGAGGTGGTGCTGCTGGACAACCTCCATCGGAACGCCCTGGCCGAGACCCCCCTCCCGGGACACCCGGCCGTGCGACTGATCCAGGGGGACGTGCTGGACGAGGCGGTGGTCCGAGAGGCGGCGTCCGGATGCACCGAGGTGGTCCACATGGCCGCCATCGCCGGGGTGGACACGGTGATGCGGATGCCGGTCCGGACGATGGAGGTGGCCCTGATGGGAACCCGCAACGTCCTGCGGGCCGCCTACGAGTCGGGCATCTGCCGGCGGTTCGTGGACTTCAGCACCAGCGAGGTCTTCGGCCGATATGCCTACAAGGTCACCGAGGGGGACCACCACGAACTGGGGGCCGTGGGGGAGGCCCGGTGGACCTACGCCGTGAGCAAACTCGCCACGGAGCACCTGGCCCTGTCCTACCACCGGCAGTACGGGTTCCCGGCCTGCTCGATCCGCCCCTTCAACATCTACGGCCCCCGACAGGTCGGAGAGGGAGCCGTGCACCACTTCATCGTCCGGGCCCTGGCCGGCGATCCCCTGATCGTTCACAACGACGGGGCCCAGATCCGGTCCTGGTGCTACATCGACGACATCGTGGACGGCATCCTTCGGGTCCTGGAGGTTCCCGAGGCGGTGGGCGAGGCATTCAACATCGGCAACCCCCGGAGCACCCTGACGATCTTCAACCTGGCCCGGGAGGTGGTGCGCCTCACCGGGTCCAGCAGCGAGGTCCGGCTCGTGGACTGGCCCTACGTGGACGTCGAGCTCCGGATCCCCGACATCGGCAAGGCCCGGCGGCTGCTGGGCTACGAGCCCCGGGTGGACCTGGAGGAGGGGCTGACCCGGACCATCGCGTGGTACCGGGAGCGGAGGAAGTGACGGTGGACGACGATCGGAGGATCCCCCTGGCGCGCCCCTACCTCGGGGCCGAGGAGTGGGAGGCCCTGCGCCGGGTACTGTCCTCGAGGCGCCTGACCCAGGGCCCGGAGGTGCAGTCCTTCGAGGAAGAGACCCGGGGGAGGCTGGACGGGGCCGAGGTGGTCGCCGTGTCCAGCGGGGGTGCAGCGCTGCTCCTGGCCCTGAAGGCCCTCGGCGTGGGCCCCGGGGACCAGGTCCTGGTACCCGCCTTCACCTTTCCGGCGGGGGCCCAGGCGGCCCTCTGGATCGGGGCCTTCCCCATCCCGGTCGACGTGGAGGAGAACACCCTGGCTCCCTCCCCCGAGGCCCTCGACCGGGAGATCCGGGCCCGGAGACCTGCGGCGGTGGTGGTGGCCCACGCCTTCGGGATCCCCGCGGACATCGAGGAGATCGCCCGGGTCTGCGGGTCCCAGGGCGTTCCCCTGATCGAGGATGCCGCCTGCTCCATCGGGGGCAGGACGCCGGGAGGCGCCCCCTCGGGGACCGTCGGCGACGTGGGCGTCTTCTCGCTGCATCCCCGGAAGAATCTCGTGGCCGGGGAAGGCGGCGCCGTGACCTCCCGACACCCGGAGGTGGTTCGTCGGGTCCGGTCGATGCGGGACTACGGTCGGACGCCCACCGGAACCGAGGACGCCTTCGGGGAGGAGGGGCTGAACTTCCGCCTCTCGGAACTGGCGGCGGCGGTGGCCCGGGTGCAGTGGACCCGGGTCGAGGACGGCATCCGGGCCCGAGGCATGCTGGCCAGGGTCTACCGCGAGGCCCTCCGGGAGGTGTCGGGGGTGGGCTGGGTCGGCGGGTACGACCGGCCCGGACAGACCTGGCAGACCCTCGTGGTGCGCCTGGACCGATCGGCGGCGGAGGTCCGTCGGAGACTGGCGGAGCAGGGCGTGGAGGCCGGGGTCGCCGCCCATGCCCTGACGCTGCAGACCTTCTGGCACCGGCGGTTCCCGGAGGCGGCCCCCTGCCCGACGGCCGAGGCCCTGGCCCGCCAGGCCCTGGCACTGCCCCTCTACGTCGAGATGGCCCCCTTCCAGGTCCGGCAGGTCGTCCGTCACCTGGCCGAGGCGATGGGACCGGCGACTCCCCCGACGGAGGCAGATCGATGGAGGAAGTGATCCAGGTCGAGGGACTCCAGAAGACCTTCCGGACCCCCTTCGTGCAACGGAAGGTCGTCGCGGTCCGGGAGGCGACCTTTTCGGTGCGCCGGGGCGAGGTCTTCGGCTTCCTGGGGCCCAACGGGGCCGGAAAGACCACGACGCTGAAGGTGCTGGTGGGCCTGATTCGTCCCTCGGCGGGCCGCGTCCGGGTCCTCGGGGGAGACCCCGGCGCCCTGTCGGTGATGGCCCGGGTCGGCTACCTCCCCGAGCAGCCCTATTTCTACGACTACCTGACCCCGCGGGAGTTGCTGGACGTCTTCGGACGCATCTTCGGCCTCTCCGCCGGGGAGCGACGGCGTCGGATCGACGCCCTGCTGGAACGGGTGGGGCTCCAGCACGCCCGCGACCGCCGACTCCGGAAGTTCAGCAAGGGAATGCTCCAGCGGGTGGGCATCGCCCAGGCCCTCCTGAACGACCCGGAACTGGTCCTGCTGGATGAGCCGATGTCGGGCCTGGACCCGGTGGGGCGCAAGGAGGTCGCGGACCTGATCGTCTCGTTGAAGGACCAGGGGAAGACCATCTTCTTCTCGAGCCACATCCTGGCGGACATCGAGCGCCTCTGCGACCGGGTGCTCATCCTGCACCGGGGCGAGGTCCGCCACTTCGGGGACCTCGACGCCCTGTTGTCCCGGGGCGACCGGCGGGAGGTGGTGGTCTCGGGGCCCTGGCCCCGGGAGATGGAGGCCCTTCCGGGCGCCGGGGAGCCCCAGCGGATCGGCCCCGACGTGCACCGACTGCTGGTGGATCGCGAACAGACCGGCGAGGTCCTGAAACGCCTGCTCGGGGCGGGGCTCGAGGTGCTGCAGGTCAGTGACCGGAAGGTGTCGCTGGAGGACCTCTTCATGGCCACGGCGGGGGAGGGCCCCGTGGGGGCCCGGGAGGAACGGGAATGATCGAGGGCATCGGAGGCCCGTTTCGCCGGGTGAACGCCATCGCCCGAAACACCTTTCTGGAGGCCGCCCGAAATCGGGCCTTCCTGGGTCTGGGCATCGCGGCCATGGGACTGGTGGTCGCGTCCCTGGCCCTGGCGAACCTGGCCATCTCGGACCAGAAGGCCCGGGTCCTGACGGACTTCGGCCTCTTCGCGATCGCGCTGCTGCTGGTGGTCATCGCGGTGACGATGGGGGTCATCCTGGTCTTCCAGGAGGTGGATCGGAAGACCTTCTACGTGGTGCTGACGAAGCCCATCCGGCGCTACGAGGTGCTGGCGGGCAAACTGCTGGGCCTCTACGGGGTGCTGGCGATCGCCCTGGTGGGGATGGCAGCGGCCTGGCTCGTGGCCTTGCGAATCCAGGGAGTTCCCCTTCATCGGGACATGGCCCCGGCCCTCGTGCTGGTCTGGATGCAGGCCGCCGTGCTGACCTCGGTGGCCCTCTTCTTCAGCGCCTTCGCCACCCCGCTCATGTCGGGCGTCTTCACCGTGGGCTTCTACCTGATCGGGAGTTCCCTGACCGTGCTCCAGGATCACCTCTCGGCCCGGAAGGGGGCCCTGGTCACGGAGCCCACGGCTCGAGCCCTGGCCCGGGCGGCGGTCTTCCTGCTGCCGGACCTCGGTCATTTCCATGTCGGCAAGGAACTGGTGCTGGGCATCCCGGTCGGATGGGACTACGTGGCCGCCGCAGGGGGATATGCCCTGGGCTGGGTGCTGCTCTTCTTCAGCCTGGCGGTCCTGGTCTTCGAGCGGAGGGACTTCACGTGAGCCCGACGGGACTCCGGGTGCTGGCGGCGACTCTCGGGACGGGGGCCGTGCTGCTGGTGGCCGTCGCGGTGCGGGTCCGGACCTCCGGCGTGGCGGACCTCCAGGCCGCCCGGGCCTGCCGGGAGGCCGGATTGCTGCAGACCGCCGTGGACATGGCCGGGCGGGCGGCCCGATGGCAGTTGCCGATCGGCGGCGTCTCCCGGGAGGCCCGGGAACTCCTCCAGGCTCTCGCCGAGGAGGCATCGACCCGAGGGGACCCGGACCTGGCCCTCCGGGCCTGGCAGAGCCTTCGGGGGTCCATCCTGGGAAGTCGCTGGCTGCGGGTGCCCGACCCGGACCTCCTGGAGGAGGCGAATCGGCGCATTGCCCAGGAGATGGCCCGGCGGGACCGCCTCCCCGACGGATCCCCGGGCCTCGACGAGGCGGGGCACCTGGCCTTTCTGCTCCGGGACGACCTCCCGCGTCCCTGGCCGGCCTTCCTGGCCTCCTGGGTCTTTCTGGCCTGGGTGGCCGTCTCCCTGGCCGGGGCCTTCCGGGCCGTGACCCCCGCCGGCGCCCTGCGGGCCGGGCCGGCGCTGCGCTGGGGCCTGGGCTCCCTGGGACTCCTGCTGTGCTGGCTCGTCCTGCTGTGGCTGGCCTGACCCACGGCCGGAGGCCTCCGGGAGCAAGATGGCTCCGGGAGCCGCGGAAGCGGTGCCCGGGGAAGAAGGCGCGCCGCGACCGGGTCATCGACGAGCGGTTCCGGGATTCGTCCGAAATCGGGGGGACAGGTCGCAACCCGCGGGGACGCAACCGGGTCGCCTGGGAGGAGTCATCCGGGATCCTGCTTCTCTGGGGCCATTCTGGTCACCAGGGAGCGCAGTTCCTGGAGGCTGCGAAACTCGAGGCGCACCTGGCCCCGGTGCCCCCGATGGGAGATGGTCACGGGAACTCCCAGGGACGCCTCCAGTCGCTCCCGGGAGGACCGGAAATAGTCGTCCAGCGCCGACCCCCGGACCCGCCGTCGACGGGACTCCTCGGGTCGCATCCGCCGAACCAGCGACTCCACCTGCCGAACCGAGAGGTCCTCCTCCAGCACTCGCACCAGGAGGGTCTCCTGTGCCGCCTCGGGAAGGCCCAGCAGCGCCCGGGCCACCCCCTCCGAGACCCGGCCCTCCTCGAGGGCCCGGGACAGGGCGGCGGAGCCGTGCAGCAACCGAAGGGCATTGGCCACCGTCGATCGGTCCTTGCCGACCCGCCGAGCGACCTCTTCCTGGCTCCACCCGTACTCCTCCATGAGTCGCTGGTAGGCCCGGGCCTGCTCCAGGGGACTCAGGTCCTCCCGCTGCAGGTTCTCGATCAGGGCCATCAGGAATGCCTCCTGTACCCCGGCCTGCCGAATCAGCACCGGCACCGAGATCAGCCCGGCCATCCGGGCCGCCCGGAGGCGCCGCTCCCCCGCAATCAATCGGTAGCGATCCCCCTCCCGGGAGACCAGCAGGGGTTGGATGACCCCGCTCTCCCGAATCGACCGGACCAGTTCCTCCATCGCCTTCTCATCGAACCGGTGCCGGGGCTGGTCTGGCGCCGCGTCGATCAGGTGGATGGGGCAATCCACCATCCCCGACACGCCTTCCCCTGCCGCCACCGATGGAAACAGGGCGGAGAGGCCCTTCCCGAGAGCCGGACGTCGTTCCTTCATCTCGCTTCCTCCTGTGCCCTTCCGACCCCGGCATCGACCCACCCGGGCGGCACTCGAGACCGGGTTTCTCCTCACTCCGATCGGGCACGACCGCCCAGTCGTTCCAGGACCTCCTCGGCCAGCGCCAGATAGGCCTGGGCCCCGGGGGACTGGACGTCGAACCAGAGGGCCGGCTTCCCGTGGGAAGGACTCTCTGCCAGGCGAACATTCCGGGGGATCCGGGTCTGGAAGACCTCCGTCGGGAAGTTCCGTTGCACCTCGTCCGCAACCTCGAAGGAGAGGCGGTTTCGCTTGTCGAACAGCGTCAGCACCAGGCCCAGCAGCCGGAGGTCCGGGTTCCAGGACTCCCGGGTACGCCGGATGGTCTGGAGCAGTCGGGTCAGGCCCTCCAGGGCATAGAACTCGCTCTGGACGGGGATCAGCACGTGCCGGGCCGCCGCCAGGGCGTTCAGCGTCAGGAACCCCAGTGCCGGCGGGCAATCCACGAGCACGATCCGGGCGCCGGTCTCCCGGGCCGCCAGGGCCTCCCGGAGGCGCAATGCCGGTCGATCGGCCTCCACCAGGTCCACCTCGGCGGCGACCAGATCCGGATGGGACGGGACGATCCGGAGTCCCGGGACCTCGGTGGGCATCGCCAGGTCGGCCAGCGGCACCCCCTGCAACAGGGCCTCGTAGACCTGCCGGTGTCCCTCCCGGTGGTCCAGTCCCAGGGCGAGCCCTGCGTTCGCCTGGGGGTCCAGGTCCACGAGCAAGGTCGGAACCTCCAGAACCGCCAGGGAGGCCGCCAGATTCACCGCCGTGGTGGTCTTGCCGACGCCCCCCTTCTGGTTGGCCACGGCAATGACAACGGGTTCCTGCCTGTCCGTCCGTTTCACGTGAAACACCTTCGGCTCGGCCGGCCGAAGATTGCCAGAACCCCCGGCGCGTTTCAATCCGCCCGGACTCCCCTCGAGTTCCCCGGGCTGGCGACGGCAGGCGGAGTGTGGATGCCTGGAAACGGACGTTGCCAGGTTCCCGGCATCCCGAACGCCCCATCCGCTCCAAGGAGACATCCGTCCGGACCTTCCCTGGTCCCGTCTCCCGTTGCCCATGGCCCTTCGCCAGACCTGCCAGGCGGATCCTTCCGGGGCATTCCCTGCCCTGGCATCCCCTTCCCGCCTCGCGGGCGGCCACTGCACCCATCCTTCCGGCGATCCCCCGAGGAACCCTCCGATTCCCCCATGGCCTCCCCCTCCACGCACAAGAAGAACGGGCCTTGCAGTCCTTGCGGAATCGTCGCCCGCGCGCAGGGGCGCGCCGCTGGAGGGGATCAACCCGAGGGGCGCCGGTCATGCGGGAGGAAGGGGGTGCGTCACGACCCGTGCCCGGCGCCGGGCGAGGAGACAACCCCTTCCCTCGTTCCAGGACCTCCCGGAATACGCCGGTCTCCCCCGTGGGTTCCACCATCAGGACCCTGACTGTCCTGTTTTGACAGGATCGGACCAGATTCCCGTTGACGGACTCTCCCGCCGTCCTAGCATTCGGGCAGGAACCTCGTTTCCAGGAGGATCGATGAGCAGTCCCCAGCTGGTCCTGATTCTTTCCCAGGGTTCTGTCCTGGCCACGAGCCTGGGCATCGAAGGTCTTGCAACGCACCTGAGTCCCGGCTCCGGCAAGCACTTCCAGGGTCGGTCGCTGTTCCTGGAACTTCGCATCGCCAACCTCGCCCCGGACTTCCGGTACCTGGACGAGGGCGGCTGGCGGGACGCCCAGGGTGACTCCCGGGCGGCCCTGGCGGCCATCGCCGCCGGAAAACGGACCAAGACCGCCCTGTCCAACTCGGGCTTCCTCTGCACCCCCTCTCGGCGATCCAGCAGGTCCACGTGGTGAAGACCGGCGGGCAGGTCCTGACCTTGGACCCCCTGGCCCAGGTCATGGCCCTGCCCGCGGGAGATTGCCCGGAGAACCTCCCGCCCCAGGAGATCGCCCGGCGGATCGGCCAGCCCGAACCCGCCACCCGGAAGCCCCGGATGTACATGGTCCTCTCGCCGCTGGAACTGCTGGTCATCAGCAATCTCTCGCCGGTCGAGTACGCCTGGTATGCCACGCGCCGCCCAGGCAAGGTCTTCCGCCAGTGCTGCTTCGTGGAACTGGACCTCCAGCATGCCCCCTGGGTGGCCGAGACCCGCTTCCAGAACAGCATCCGGGAGATCACCGAGAAACCTTCCAAGAAGACCAAGACGCTGGCCCTGTTGAACCTGCTGAACCAGACGCCCTTCCACCAGTGGATCGGCGATGACCGCAAGCAGGAAGGCGGCCTCTACCTCGCCGACAGGGACTCCCTCCTGCTGGCCCGCTTCCCCGAGGTCATCCCCTTCCCGTGGGAACGAGCCCCTTGACCTGCCCCGGCGGTCCCCTTCCCTGACCTGGACCACCTCGGCCCCGGGTCTTGCAACCGGCCGCAGGGACCCCCAAAGAATCCAAGGCCTCCTCCCTGTGAGAGGGGAAGGTCTCCGCCGTCCTCCTCCCCGCGTTGTCCCCGACCCGGAGTCCCGACCCGCGACGGTCCTTCCAGGGCCCCGGGGACCTCCGGAACGGGACCCTGGTGCTGATCGTGTCGGGCCAGTCGCACCGCGCGCGGTTCCCGCCGCGCCTCCGCCCGAACGATACGACGACCTCCCGTCGCCGGGCCCTGCCCCGAGGCCTCCCCCGGCTTCTCCGGGTCCCACTGGCACCGACGAACTTCCATGACCATCCTCTCCGGTGGCCCGCCCCGGGAGTGGTCCATGACCCCCGCCATCGAGGTCTCCCGCCTGGTGCACCGCTACGGAACGGTCACCGCCGTGGCCGGCATCGACCTCGAGGTCTCCCCCGGCGAGTGTTTCGGCCTCCTGGGACCCAATGGGGCCGGCAAGACGACCACCATGGAGATCCTCGAAGGCCTGCTGACCCCGACGTCCGGCCAGGTCCGCATCCTGGGACGAACCTGGGACGAGGGCAACGGGGACCTCCGGGAGCGCCTGGGAGTGGCCCTGCAGGAGACGACCCTCGCGGATCGGCTGACCTGTCTGGAGGTGATCCGCCTGTTTCGTTCCTTTCATCGGCGGGGCAGGGACCCCGAGGAGGTCCTGGCCCAGGTGGGGCTGACGGACAAGCGGGACGCCTGGGTGATGCGCCTGTCGGGGGGCCAGCGTCAACGCCTGGCGCTGGCGACGGCCCTGGTCGGCGACCCGGACATCCTGTTCCTGGACGAACCCACGACCGGTCTCGACCCGACCGCCCGCCGGGACCTCTGGCAGGTGGTCGAGGACGCCTTGCGCCGGGGACACACCTGCGTGTTGACCACCCACTCGATGGAGGAGGCCGAGCGCCTCTGTCAACGCGTGGCGATCCTGGACCACGGCCGGGTGATCGCCCAGGGGACCCCCGCCGAACTGGTCGCCACCCTGGGGGCCAGCGAGGTGGTGGAACTGGCCACCGATCCACCCCTGCCCCCGGCCGTATTTGCGGTCGTGCCCGGGGTCCATCAGGCCCTCCCAGGCCCCCGGGGGGCGCGCCTCACGGTGGACCGCAGCAGCGAGGTCCTCCCGGAACTCATCCGACACGCGGAGCGCCAGGGGGCCGCCCTGGCCTCCCTGGACATCCACCGGGCGACCCTCGACGACGTCTTCCTGCGCCTGACCGGGCGATCCCTGGAGGCCGACGGATGAATCCCCTTGGACAACTGATCCTCGCGCGTCTGCGGGAGTTCTTCCGGGAGCCGTCGGCCCTCTTCTGGACCTACGGCTTTCCGACCCTGCTGACCCTCGCCCTGGGAATGGCCTTTCAGAACCCGGACCCGAAGCAGGTGGTCGTCGCCGTCTGGCCGGGGCCGGACCAGCAACGGCGCATCGACGCCCTCCAAGCCGACCCGGGCATCCGGGTCGAGGCCCTTTCGGAGGAGGAGACGCGGCGGCGGTTCCTGGGTGCCCGCGTGACGATGGCGGTCTCGGGAACCCGCGACCTGGTGCTCACCTACGACCCCCGGGACCCGGAGGCGCCGGCGACCCGTTGCCGGGTCCTCCAGCACCTGCGGGAGGCCTCCTCGGAACCCCTGCTCCCGGTCCAGGACGCTCCCATCGAGGCCCCGGGTGCCCGATACATCGACTTCCTGGTCCCGGGCCTGATCGGCATGAACATCCTGTCGGGGTCGATGTGGGGCATCGGGTATGCCCTGGTCGAGGCCCGGAAGCGGAAACTGTTGAAACGGCTGGCCGCCACCCCGATGCGACGGGGCGACTTCCTGGTGTCGTTCTTCCTGGCCCGCCTGCTGTTCCTGGGGACCGAGGTGGCGGTGATCCTGGCCTTTGCGATGGCCGTCTTCGGCCTCGAGGTCCAGGGGTCCTGGGCCGCGCTGGTCCTCCTGGCCGCCACCGGGGCCATGGCCTTTGGCGGCCTGGGGCTGCTGGCCGCCTCCCGGACCCGGTCCACCGAGACCGTGGCCGGCCTGATGAACCTGATCATGCTGCCGATGTTCGTCCTGTCGGGCGTCTTCTTCAGCGCCAGCCGCTTTCCGGACTTCCTGCAGCCGGTCATCGGGGTCCTGCCCCTGACCCTCCTCAACGACGGCCTCCGGGCGGTGATCAACGAGGGCGCAGGCCTGGGATCGGTGGCCGGTCCCCTGGTCGCCCTGGCGGCCGGGGGCTGGATCGCATCGGTGGTCGCCCTGCGGATCTTCCGCTGGTTCTGACCCTGGAATCCGAACCGTGGCCCCCTCCTCCCCGGGTCGCTACAATCGTCGCGCATCGACTCGGGGGCCGAGATGCCTCGCGGGATTCTCTGCTGCCTCGTCATCATGGCGCTGCTGATCGCGGCTCCGGGACCATCCGCCGGCGCCGATCGGCCCGATGGCACCGGGCGAAGCGAGGAGGAGGGGCGGAGCCCTTCCCGGCGGGCAGGGAATGCCCTGGAACGCCTCTGGGCGGAGCGGTCGGCTCCCGGGGGCCTCGAACGGGCCCTCGAGGCCCTCGAGGACGCCGTCCGGTCCGAGCCCGCCGACCGGATCGTCCATGAACGCCTGGTTCGTCTGAGATTCTTCCAGGGGGACCGGGTCCTCCCGGAGGAGTCCCCACGACGGATGCAGGCCTGGCACCGCTGTGTCGCCGACGGGGTCCAGGGCCTTGCCCGGCACGGAGCCGCCGGGGGACTGCCGGTCCGTGACATCGAGGACGTCGACCGCCTGCGGGACCGCATCGAGAAGAGCGCCGTGGGCATTCTCTTCTGGACGACCCTCTGCTACGGCAACACGATCCCGGGCTTCTCCCTGTTCCGACAGGCCTCCGGTGCCCGGCGCTTCCACCGCCTCCTGCAACGGTGCCTTTCGCTGGACGAGACGTATTTCCAGGGGGGACCCCACCGGACCCTGGCCGATTTCCTGCATCAGGCCCCTGGAATCATGGGGGGAGACGACGACCTGGCGGCCCGGCACGCCGATGCCGCCGTGCGCCTGTTTCCCCGATGGGCCGAGAACCGCCTGTGTCGTGCCCGAAACGTCTGGCTGCCCCGGAGGGATCGGGACCGGTATCGACAGGACCTCGAAGCGGCCCTGGAGTCCCCCGACGACGCCTATCCCGACGGGGAACCGGAGCAACGGGCCGCCCGGGAGGAGGCCCGGCGTCTGCTCACCGCTCCCGCGAGTTCCCCTTGACGATCCACGCCGGGTTCCCGATCCGCCGGTCCCGGTCCTCGCCGTGGCGGGCAGCGCCGCAGCGCGACCCTCTCCGACCCGCCGTGGCCCTGCCCCGACGCGGTCCGACATTGCCGTGCCTGCGGCTTGGGAGTAGTGTCTGTGCCGAGACCCCGGGGGAGCCTCGATGATCATCCTGAAGACCGAACCCGAGATCGCCTTGATGCGCGTCGCGGGAAGGATCCTGGCGGACCTCCTGACCGAACTGGCCCAGGAGGTCCGCCCGGGCATCACCACCGGCGAACTGGAGGCCCTGGCGGATCGCCGCATCCGCGAAGCCAACTGCTCCCCCACCTTCCGGGGCCAGCCGGGCATGGTGTCCCATGCCCCGCCCTATCCTGCGGCGACCTGCATCAGCATCAACGAGGAGGTGATCCACGGCATCCCCGGTCCCCGGGTCCTGCAGGATGGAGACCTGGTGAGCATCGACTGTGGAGTCACCTGGAAGGGATGGATTGCCGACGCCGCCCTCTCGGTGGTCGCCGGAGAACCCTCGCCCGAGATCTCCCGTCTGGTCCGGACCACCCGACGGTCCCTCGAAGAGGCCGTCGCCAAGGCCCGCCCCGGGGCCCGCCTCGGGGACGTCTCCTTCGCCGTGCAGCAGTGGGCGATGGCCGAGGGCCTCGGCGTGGTCCGGGAGTTCTGCGGCCACGGGGTCGGCCGGTCCCTCCACGAGGACCCGCCGATCCCGAACTACGGCAGCCCCGGGACCGGACCGGTGCTCCGACCCGGCATGACGCTGGCCGTCGAGCCGATGTTCACCCTGGGAAACCCCGAGGTCCGGGTCCAGAAGGACGGCTGGACCGTGGTGACCCGGGACCGGAAACCTGCCGCCCATTTCGAGTACACGTTGCTGGTGACCACCGACGGCTGCGAGGTCCTGACCCCCTGGCGCCTGCCGCCGACCCAGGCGCCTGTCGGGACCTTCCCGGTCCCGCCAGGGAGCTCGACGCCCCCGACCCCACCCGGCCGCTAGAGCAGATGCCGAGACAGCCACAACTGGAACACCAGCAACGGGTAGATCTCCTTCCGGTGATTGCGCCGTCCGGCCAGGTGGGCCTCCACGATCCCCCGGACCGCCTCGGGGTCGAAGAACCCCTCCCGGCGCAACCGGTCCCCGGACAGGTGCTCCTCCACGAGGGGACGCAGGTCCTCCCGGAGCCACCGGGACAGGGGGATCCCGAATCCCTTCTTGGGACGCCGGAGGATCGACCGGGGCACCCGACCGGCCAGCAACCGCCGCAGCAGGCGCTTCGTCGTGCCTCCCCGCAGGCTCCACTCCGGCGGCATCGTGAAGGCCAGTTCCACCATCCGGGTGTCCAGGAGGGGACTCCGAACCTCCAGGCCCACGGCCATCGAGGCCCGATCCACCTTCGTGAGGACCCCGTCTCCCAGGTAGAGACGGGCATAGAGACAGGCGATGGTCCGCAGGTCCTGCCCCGATCCGCAGGTCTCATGCCAGAAGTCCACCTCGGGAAAGGGGTTCCCCTCGGGGTCCGGCACCGCCGATCGGACCTCCGGCGAGAGGACCCTCCAGGCCTCCCCGGGCAAGAAGCCCCCGACCCAGGCGAAGTGGCGGGCCGCCGAGAAGGGAAGCCCCCGCAACAACCTCCGAAGACGGAAGTCCAGACTCATGTCCCGATCGGACACCGGGAGCCCATCGACCCACCGAGGCAACCATTGCTGCCACAACCTCCGGGGGGCCCACTGGACCACCCTCCGGGCCAGGGCGTCCACGAGGAAGGTCGGATAGCCGTAGAACAACTCGTCGCCCCCGTCGCCGCTCAGGGCGACGGTCACGGACCTCCGGGCGAACCGGGACAGGAGGTGCGTCGGGACCAGGGAGGGGTCTGCCAGGGGCTCGTCGGCCAGGTCCGCCACACGACGCACCAGGTCCGTCGCGACCCGAGGCCCCAGGACCTCCTCGTGATGGCGTGTCCCGAGGAACCGGGCGACCTCCCGGGCAGGGGCCGACTCGTCGTAGGAGGGGTCCTCGAAGCCGATCGTATAGGTGTCCACGGTCCCGGGGTCCCGCAGACGCGTCAGGGCCCAGAGAACCGCCGTCGAGTCCAGTCCCCCGGACAGGAACACCCCCAGGGGCACCTCCGCCTCCAGCCGGTCCCCCACGGCCTCCAGGAGCGTCGCCTCGATCCGGGCGACGGCCTCTCCCTCGCTCCGGGGCCCGGCCTCCCCCACGACGCTCGGCCTCAAGGAATACCAGAGCCACTCCCGGACCTGGCCGTCCTGCCACTCCACCACGCCCCCGGGGAGCACCTTCCGGACCCCCCGGAGGATCGACCGAGGGGCCGGCACGGACTCCATCACCAGCAGGCGCCAGAGGGCCTCCGGGTCCACCTCCCGGGGCACGGCGGGATGGGCCATCATCGCCCGCAGTTCCGAACCGAAGACCACCTCCCGACCGAAGACCCCATGGTAGAGGGGCTTCTTGCCCATCCGGTCCCGGACCAGGACCAGGGTCCGGGTCCGGGAGTCCCACAGCGCCAGAGCGAACATCCCCTGGAGGCGCTGCCAGAAGGCGTGTCCCTCCTCCTCCCAGCCGTGGACCAGCACCTCGGTGTCGGCCCGGGTCCGGAAGGTGTGTCCCTTGCGTTCCAGGTCCTCCCGGAGGACCCGGTGGTTGTAGATCTCCCCGTTGAAGACCACCACGACCCGGCCATCCTCGCCGGTCATCGGCTGGTGTCCCCCCTGCAGGTCGATCACCGAGAGGCGCCGGTGACCCAGGAAGGCCCCCTCTCCCGCCCAGGTCCCCTCGTCGTCCGGGCCCCGGTGGGCCAGGGATCGGACCATCCGGGAGAGGATTCGCGGATCGGCAGGGGAGGGCCCCGCGGGATTCACGAAACCGGCGATGCCGCACATCGGAGGCCTCCCGGTCCCTCAGGACTCCCGGTCCCGCTCCGGCGAGTCCGACGGGGTCGCGAGGTTCAGGGTCCCGCGGAGTCGCCAGGGGGTCTTCCCCTGGCTCTCGAAGTAGGTCCGCATCGTCAGTTCCGCCAGCAGCCCCGACAGCAGGATCTGGACCCCGGCCAGCAACAGGAAGATCGAGACGGGGAAGAAGGGGTCCGTGTAGAGGGGCTGGCCCCAGATGGCCTTCTTCACCAGCACCCACGCAAAGCACAGCATCCCGAGCAGGAGCGTCCAGACGCCATACTTCCCGATGAAATACAGGGGCTTGGAGGTGTAGCCCAGGAGAAACCGGACCGTCAGCAGGTCCAGCAGCAACCGCAGGGTCTTCGAGAGGTTGTATTTGCTCTGGCCGAACTGCCGGGGGCGATGATGCACCTCCTGCTCCACGACTCGCCCGCCGGCCCAGACGACATAGGCCGGGATCAGGCGGTGCATCTCCCCGTAGAGGCGAACCTCCCGGAGAAATTCCGTCCGGTAGGCCTTCATCGTGCATCCATAGTCGTGCAGCGGCACCCGGGTCACCCAGGAGACCAGCCGGTTCGCGATGCGGCTCGGCAGGGTCTTGGTCCAGAAGGGGTCCTGGCGGCTGCGGCGCCACCCCGAAACGACATCGACGTTCTCCCGCTGGAGCCGCCGGACCAGGTCCGGGATGTCCGCGGGGTCGTTCTGGAGGTCGGCGTCCAACGGGACGACCACCCGCCCCGAGGCATGGTGGAACCCCGCATCCAGCGCCGCGGTCTGCCCGTAGTTGCGGGCCATCACGAGCACCTTCACCCGGGAGTCCTCGTTGGCCAGGGCCCTCAGGACGTCGAGGCTCCCGTCCCGGCTGCCGTCATCGCAGAACAGCACCTCGTAGGACCATCCCGTCGGGTCGAGGGCCGCCCGGATCTCCCGGTGCAGGGGACGAAGACTCTGCTCCTCATTGAAGACCGGGATGACCAGCGACAGGTCCAGTCCGTTCATGGAGGCATGGTATCATAGGGGGCCTGGACTGGAGGAAGCGCGCCCGTGAGCCTGCCGCCGTCCCAGAGACCCGGAAGAAGGCCCGCACCTCCCCGGGGACCTCGGTACCGGGCCACCGTCGCCTTGGCGGTGGTCTTCCTGCTGATGGCCCTCTCGCTGCCCCTGTGGATCGACTGGGTGCGCCACGACCGGGCCCTGCCTCCGCAAGTCCTGGAACCAGTCCCCCCGCCGGCATCCTCCGTCGTGGAGACCCCCGGAGCGAATCCCTCCCCGGGAACCGAACCCCCGACCCGTCTCCTCCCGCCGGGTCCCCGGACCCCCTCGGCACCCCCGGCGCCGGTGCCCAATACCGAGTGCCGTGCCTACGTCTTCGACCGCTGCAATGTCCTTCGGATCCCCCCGGAGGCCTGCCTGCCCATCGCCCAGGACGGCACCCTGGTGCCCCCGACCGGAGGGTTTGCCGCCTGCCGGGCCACGGTCGATGACCGCCTGTCCCAGGAGGCCCAGCGGGCCGCCGACCGCACCGGCGGGTCTCCGCCTCGGGCCGCCTCCCCGGACGCCTCGGGCCCCCCGTCCCCGGAGGCCTCCCAGGCGCCTGCCGAGGTCCCTTCGGAGGTGCCGCCACGGCAGCGGGCCGAGGCCATGGAGCGGGCGCTGCAGGTCGTCGAGGACCTCCAGCGGGGGGCCCAGAACTACGCCACCCTCCCGGCGGCCCAGGCGGCCCGCCTTGCAGAACTGCGGGACCTGGCGGAACAATCGGGGTCCCCCGAGGCCCGGGCCCTCTACCACCGCATGGCCGCCCGGTACGGGACCCCGGAGCCTCCGAAGGGCACCGGTACGGCCGAGGCCCCCATCGTCCAGGCAACGCCTTCGCCCGAGCGGGCCCCGGCCACGACCCCCGAGATGGAGGAGGTCCGGCGCCTTCGGGACGCGGCGCGACGCGATGCAGGGCTGCCTCCGGGCCCTCCGGCCTCGGCGCCCGAGATCGCCCCCTCCCGGCTGCCCGAGGCCTCGGAAAACCGCCTCTGATTCCCTCTCGATCCCGAATCGCCTGCACCGGAGGAACGGCTCGACCCCTCTCTGCACGCCGGACACCGGTCGCGGCGCCATGCCCCCGTTGCGAGGGTCCTCGGTCACAGGCGATAGCGGTCCGGCCGCCGGTCTCCGAAGAGGTCGTTGGCCTCCCCGACCCTCTTGTCGTCGGCCCGTCGCGGGTCGATCTCGACCACCGCGACCGCCGGGTCCCCCGGGGGTCCCTCGGCGATCACCTCTCCGTCGGGACCGACGACACGGCTGCGGCCGATGAACGACACCCTTTGCCCACCGGCCTCGTCGGACCCGACCCGGTCGCACGTGATCGTGAAGACCCGGTTCTCCAGCGCCCGGGTCACCATCGCCTCCGGCGCATGGGGCAGGACCAGGTTCGAGGGATGGGCAATCACCTGGGCCCCGGCCAGCGCCAGCGTCCGTGCGACCTCGGGGAACCTCCAGTCGAAGCAGATCATCACCCCGACCCGGGCCCCGGCGAGTTCCAGCACCGGGAAGGGCAGGTCTCCGGGCGTCGCCCAGCCCTTCTCGGTCCCGAAGAGATGGACCTTGCGATAGAGGCCCCGGAGACCCGAGGCATCGACCGCCACCGCGCTGTTGAACAGGCGGCCCGAGGGACCCCGCTCCAGCACGCCGGCCACCAGGGCCGACCGGTGGCGCCGGGCCCAGGAGACCAGCGCGACGGTGGTGGGCCCCTCCGGGACCGCCTCGGCCAGCCCCTCCGCCTCTTCCCGGTCCCGAAAGAGATACCCCGAGGAGAAGAGTTCCGGCAGGACCCAGAGGTCCGCTGCCGGCGCCCCCGCCAGCAACCCATCCACCTCCAGGAGGTTCGCCTCCCGTTGCAACCGCCGGGGGCTCGTCTGGAGAAAGCCGACCCGCATCGTCGATCTCTCCCGACCGAGGTCTCGAAACACCCGATCCGTTCCCAGGGCATCGACGATACCACATCGACCGGCCCTGCATGACCGAGCGCTTCGCTCCCGACCATCGGGCCGCCACGCCCCGGCGTCCCTCCCCTCCGGGCGGTCGGGATCATTCCCGGTTGACTCCATCGGGAACTCCATCTAGAACATCCGCTGATCAGTCCAACGAAGGGCCCTCGCAGATGTCGAACGACGACCCCCGCCGCATCCTCGTCTTCGGGTGGGAACCCAGGTGGAAACACCTTCCACTGGCACTCCTGGAGCATGCCGGGACGATTCCCTCCGCCTCCCTTCCGCGGTGTCTCCGGATCCTCCTGGTCGGCAAGGGCGACCCCTCCTGCTGGACGCACTTCGCCTCCTCCCTGTCCCCGGCGTGGAACGACATCGTGGAGTATCTCCAGTGTCCGGAGGACTGGCCCTCCCTCGAGGCCATGATCGAAGCGATCCACCCCGAATCGGCCCATTCCCTGCTGGTGCTGCCGGACCGGTCCCTGCCCGACCCGGACTCCCATTCCCGGCGGATCTGCTCGTGCCTGAGGGCCGGCCGGAAGAATCGGCCTTCCCCCCACCTGGTCGTGGTGATTGCGGACCCCGATGCCCAACCCGACTTCTCGACCTTCCCGGACTGCACCATCCTCCACGAGGACTCCCTGAGGGCGACCCTCCTGGCATCGGCCTCGATGGACGTGGCCGCCTTCCGCGCCATCGAGGAGATCATCGCCGGACAGGAGATGCTGCTGGAGGCGCCAGTTCCGGAGACGCTGCGTTCCAGGACCTTCGGCGACGCATTGATCGGCCTGGACGAACTCCCGGATGGGACCCCCATCTCCCTGCTGGGCGTGCGGCAGTCCCAGGCCGATGCCTCCCGGTCCCTCTGGATGCGGCTGGTCCGCGGGGCATCCCTTGCGGCGGAATCGGGAATCTTCCTGGCCCCGGGATACGACTTCCCACTGGCGGCGGCCACCTCCCTGGTGATCCTGGCCCCCAGGACGTTCACCTGGGAGGAACTCGACGAGGCGGCCTCGCGGGCCGGTTCGAGGCAGTCATGAGAAAGGCGCTTCCCCAGGCAACGGTCTTCCACCGGGAATTCCAGTCCTGCGGTGCCTTGCTGCTGTCCCTCTGTCTCCTGCTGCCCGGGCGATCCGGAGCCCGGGAATGCCGGATCGGCGCAGGCCGACCGGGTGGCGGGATGTACGGCATCGCCGAGACCCTGAGGCAACGACTGGTCTCGAACAATGCCTCGGTGCGCATGCGGATCGTGGCCAGCGACGGGTCGTGCCAGAACATCGAGTCGCTCCTCGATGGTCAGGTGGCCTTCGCCCTGCTCCAGTACGACATCGCCTCCGAGGCGGTGATTGCCGGTTCCCCGGAGGCGGCCAACGACCTGCAAGAACATCTGTCGGCGTTCCTGAAACGACCGACGTCTCCGGTCCTCCCGCTGGGAAGCTGGCCCTGCCTCGACCAGGAGACACGGTGCGACTGTCTGCCGGAGCAATGCTGGGGATGGTTCGGGCCAGTCGACCCGGGGAAGACATCCCTCTGCCCGCCGGAAACCGTCCTGTCCCAGCAGGATCGACTCGTGGACCTGTCCACCTGGATCCGGAACCAGGACATCCGTCGGTCCCTCTGGATGTGCGGGATCTCCCCGTGGCTCGCCAGCCAGGCGAACCTGAAGGTCGTTGCGGGGGTCGGAGACGAGAGCGTCCATCTGCTGGTTCGCAGCCCGTTGATCATCGAGGACTTCTCGACCCTTGGAAACTACCGGGTCTTCTTCGGGACTCCCCTGTCCGGCAGCTACGAGACCGCCAGGACGATCCTGGGCGCCGCCGGACTGGTCGCCTCGGATGTGGCGTTTCCTGGAACATGGAAGGAGGCCATCGAGGAAATCGGCAACCCCGAATCGAATCTCCTGGCGATGATCCGGACGATCTCCCCCGGAGACCAGGAAGTGGCCCGCCTGATCCGGGAGGGCCTGGTCACCATCCAGTCCCTTCCCGACGATGTGGTCCGCCGGCTGATCGAGGCGCATCCCTACTTTCGTCCCTGCGAGATCCCGAAGGGCACCTACCCGGGCATGGGGCCGAGGACCGTCCAGACCATCTGCGTGGACACCGTGCTGGTCACCAATACGGCCCATCTCGATGCCCCCACGGATCAGGAGGTGGAAGAGGTGCTCCAGGCCCTGGAACACCTGGACTCGACTGACGGCAGCGGGGTCTCCTCGTCCAGCATCCGCCTGAAATGGAGGGACTTCGGCGACGAGGACCGGATGGATCTCCACCCGGCGGCCCGCATCCGGCTGCGACAGGAACTGGCCCGATCCTGGGGCCGCCCGTCCCTGCTGCTCGTCTCCGTGGCCGTCTTCCTGATGTCGGTGTGGCTGCTTCGAAACCGTCTGAAACGAGGCCGCCACCCCCTGCTCGGGAACATGCGCAACCAGTTCGAGAACCCCGCATGGCCAATCGTCTCGGTCCTGGCCTTGATGTGGGTCTCGGCGTTCACGGTGCAGCAGATCGAGCAACCGATCAACCCGGCGATCCAGAAGGTCATGGACGCGTTCTGGTCCATGGCCTCCTTCGCCACCGGGAACTTCGAGTCCGATCGCCTCAAGAGTCCCTGGTCGCGATTCATCGGGATCCTGACGACGCTCGGCGGGCTCGGCATCCTGGCCTGGTTCACCGCGAGCCTCACCGCGCTCTTCACCACCGGGCGCGCCCTCTGGCGCAAGCGATACGCCGGGCACGTGATCGTGATCAATGCCCACGATGCCCTGTTCCGCCTGGTCGAGGTCCTCCGAAGTCCGGGTCCCCTCCGGCTTCCGATCGTTCACATCGTTGCGAAGAACCTGCCGGTCCGCCTGAGGAACCGACTGCTGCGGATCCGTGGAGTCCTGTTGCATGACCTGGACGCCGAGGTCATGGCCGACCTGCGGCTCCTGTGCCCGGCGACCTCCCGACGGGTGATCGTGCTGGGCGAACGAACCGAGATCGACGGCAAGCCCGCCGGACAGGGCTTCCACCCCCTCCGGGTCGTCCGGGCCATCCGGCTCGCATCGGTTCCCGGTGCCGAACCGAGTGCCCGGCAAGCGACCCTGCAGGAGGGGGTCCGGGCGCGGGCCGGGTCCGAAGAGAACCACCGCTCCCGGGGATCCCGGCACCCCTGGACCGTCATCGACTCCGACACCGAGAATGCCAACGACCTGCTGATTCCAAACACCGACTGGCTCGTCTCGGCGCCCACCCGGCTGTTGCTGGAACACCTCCTGGCCCGGGCTGCCTTCGATCCGTCCTTCTCGACCGTGATCAGCCATCTCCTGTCGTACCAGAACTGCAATGCGGAGATCTGGACGGCCCTGCTCCCCCGTTCCTCCGCGTCCCGAACCTGGCGCGCGCTCCGAGAGGCGCTCGTTCGGGGCAGCCGGCGATCCGGGGTCGTGCCGATCGGGATCTTCCGACCTTCGGGCGACCCCGACTGTCTGCCGGCCGCGACCGAGTCCGCTGCCGACGTCCGGGCCTGGTTGCTCCAGTCCCCCTGTTCCCCCTTGCCCGGAAAGGTCCTCCTGAACCCGCCCTCCCGGTTCCTGCTCGAGGACGGCGATTCGCTGATCGCCCTTGCCGAGGACGAAAAGACGCTCGTGGAAGCCGTCGATGGTGCCTTCCCCAGGGGACGCGTCCGGCATCCGCGGAGCGGTTGACGGCCCGCGGTGTCTCTTGCATGATGGCCCCCATGGAATCCACCACTTCCCCCCTGCCAGTCCTGTCCCGGCCGGTTCGGGTGGTCACGGCGACGAGCCTCTTCGACGGCCACGACGCGGCGATCCAGATGGTCCGGCGCCTGCTCCAGTCCGCCGGCGCCGAGGTGATCCACCTGACATGACCGATCCGCCGACGCGGTGGCCGAGGCGGCCCTCCAGGAGGACGCCGATGCAGTGGCCGTCTCGTCCTACCAGGGCGGACACATGGAGTACTTCCCGTTCCTGGTGGACCGGCTCCGGGACCTGGGAGCCCCCCATGTGAAGGTCTTCGCGGGCGGCGGGGGCACGATCACGGAGACCGAGGCCCGGGAGCTGGTGCGACAAGGGGTGACGGCAGTCTACTCCGTGGAGGACGGTCGCCGCCTGGGCCCCCAGGGGATGATCCGGGACCTCCTGGGACGTTGTCAGCCCCTGGTGGACCGACGGGACCTCCCGATGCCCCCCTTTCCCCGGTCCGACGACCCGGCCTCGGTGGCTCGAGCGCTCTCCTGCATCGAGCACCTCCACGAGGCAAGGGACCCCCGACTGGAGACCGTGCGAGGACTCCTCCAGGGAATGGCGGGACCGCGTCCCCCGGTGCTGGGCCTCACGGGCACCGGGGGCGCCGGCAAGTCCTCGTTGCTGGACGAGGTGCTGATCCGGATGGGCCACCACTTCCCGGACCGGAGGGTCGCGGTGCTGGCGGTGGACCCCTCCCGGCGCCGGTCCGGGGGCGCCCTGCTGGGGGATCGCCTGCGATTCACCTCTGCGAGCCTGCCCCGGGTCTTCGTCCGTTCCGTGGCCACGCGCCGGGCCCACCTGGCCACCGCCGAGGAGGTGCCGGACCTCCTCCGGGTCCTCCAGGCCGCCGGCCATGACCTGGTGGTGCTCGAGACCGCCGGCATCGGCCAGGGGTCCTCGGAGGTGGTGGACCTCTGCGACCTCTCGCTCTACGTGATGACCCCCGATTTCGGGGCACCCTCTCAACTGGAAAAGATCGACATGCTGGACCTGGCGGACCTGGTGGCCCTGAACAAGGCCGACCACCGGGGGTCCGCGGACGCCCTGCGGGAGGTCCGCCGCCAGGTCCGGCGCAACCGGGAGGCCTTCGACCTCCCGGAGGAGGCCCTGCCGGTCTTCGCCACCCAGGCGAGCCGGTTCGGAGACGATGGGGTCGATGCCCTCTTCGGGGCCCTCTGCGACCTCCTCCAGCAGAAGACCGGGAGGGAGTGGTCTCCGGGGCCACCTCCTCCAAAACCGGTCTTCGTCCCGGTCGGGGTGCCGCCGGAACGGGAGCGCTATCTCTCGGAGATCGCGGCCACCTGCCGCCTCTGGCGTGCCACCGTCGAGGCCCAGGCCGCCGAGGCCGCCCGGGCCGACGGCATCCGCCGGACCCTGTTGGACCTCGGTCTGGACCCCGACGGGCCCGACGAGGCTGTTGCCACGGCGGACCCGACGGTCCTGGACCTCCGGCGGCGCTATCGGGAGGCCCTGGATCGGATGCGGCCGGACCTCCGGCAATCCCTCCAGGACTTCGATCGCGAGTCTCGACGCCATGCCCAGGACGAGGTCACCTACTCGGTCCGAGGCCAGGAAATCCGGGTCCCGGCCACCTCCCGGACCCTCTCGGGCACCGTCGTCCCGAAGGTGATCTGGCCCCGAATGCGGGACTGGGGCGAGCGGGTGCGGTTTCTGGGTCTCGTGAACGTCCCGGGCCGCTTCCCCTTCACGGCAGGGGCCTTTCCCTTCAAGCGGACCCACGAGAACCCCACCCGGATGTTCGCCGGGGAAGGACTCCCGGAGCGAACCAACCGCCGCTTCCACTTCCTGAGCCAGGGGCAGCCGGCGGTGCGCCTGTCCACGGCCTTCGACAGCCCGACGCTCTACGGAGAGGACCCCGACCCCCGACCGGACATCCTGGGCAAGGTGGGCAACTCGGGGGTCTCCGTCGCCACGGCGGACGATGCCCGGCGGCTCTACTCGGGGTTCGACCTGCTGGCGCCGACGACCAGCGTCTCGATGACGATCAACGGCCCGGCCCCGATGATGCTGGCCTTCTTCTTCCGCACCGCCATCGACCAGGCGGTGGAGCGGCTGCTCCGGGATCGGGGACGCCTGGAGGAGGCCCGCCAGGCCGCAAGACGACGCTTCGGCGACGACCCGCCGGTCTATCGGGGAGACCTGCCGGAAGGCCACGACGGGACGGGCCTGGCCCTGCTGGGGACCCGGGCCGAGGACCTCCTGGACCCGGCCGAACTGGCCGAGGTCCGGTCCCGGGTCCTGCGCCTGGTCCGGGGCACGATCCAGGCGGACATCCTGAAGGAGGACCAGGCCCAGAACACCTGCATCTTCCGGACGGATTTCGCCCTGCGATTGATGGGCGACATCCAGGACTTCTTCCTGAGGGAACAGGTCCGGAACTTCTACTCCGTCAGCATCAGCGGCTACCACATCGCCGAGGCCGGGGCGAACCCCATCACGCAACTGGCCTTCACGCTGGCCAACGGCTTCACCTACCTGGAGGCCTGGCGGGCCCGGGGCATGGCCGTGGACGACTTTGCCCCCAACCTGTCGTTCTTCTTCAGCAACGGCATGGAGGCGGAGTACGCGGTGATCGGTCGGGTCGCCCGGCGGATCTGGGCCGTGGCCCTCCGGGACCTCTATGGTGCCGGCGAGCGGGCCCAGCAGTTGAAGTACCACATCCAGACCTCCGGGCGATCGCTCCATGCCCAGGAGGTGGCCTTCAACGACATCCGGACCACGCTGCAGGCCCTCTATGCCGTCTTCGACAACTGCCAGAGCCTGCACACGAACGCCTACGACGAGGCGGTCACCACCCCCACCGAGGAGTCGGTGCGCCGAGCCCTGGCCATCCAGCGCATCCTGCAGCAGGAGTTCGGGCTGAGCCGCAACGAGAACCCCTGGCAGGGGTCCGACTTCGTGGAATGGCTCACGGATCAGGTCGAGGAGGCGGTGCTCCGGGAGTTCGACCGCCTCTCGGAGCGGGGCGGGGTGCTGGGGGCCATGGAGACCCGCTACCAGCGCAACCGCATCCAGGACGAGAGCCTGGAATACGAGGAGAAGAAGCACTCGGGGGCCCTGCCCATCGTCGGCGTGAACACCTTCCTGGACCCTCATCGGGAGGCGACCGTCTCCCAGGTCCCGGCCCTGGTCCGGGCCTCCCCGGGGGAGCAGCAGGCCCAGGTGGAACAGGTGCGGCGCTTCCAGGAGGCCTGGGCCCCCGAGGCCGCCGCGGCGCTGGACCGCCTCCGGCAGGATGCCCTGGCGGGCCGCAATCTCTTCGAGGCCTTGCTGGAGGCCGCCGGGTGCTGCACGCTGGGGCAGATGACCCACGCCCTCTACCAGGCAGGCGGCCGGTACCGACGCAACCTCTGACTCCGGCCGCCGAGGAGGATCCGCCATGGAGAACCTGGGGTCTTTTCTGTGGGCGGTGCTGGGTCGGACCGGAGTGCAGCTGGTGCTGCTGCTGGGGCCGGCACTGGGCATCGGCCTCGCCATGCATGTCCTGGCGGTCTTCACCGGACGCCACGCGGTCCGGGTGCTGGGGATCCGGGTCTGGCACTACGGGTTCGCGATGCTTGGGACCCTGGTCCATGAACTGGGCCACGCCGTGCCGTGTCCCCTCTTCGGCCACCGCATCACCCGCTTTCGGCCCTTCACGACGGACCCGGCGGCGCCGGTGCAGGGGTCCGTGGAACACGCCTACAACCCGCGAAACCCCTGGGCCCAGGCAGGCAACTTCTTCATCGGCGTGGGGCCCCTCCTGTCGGGACCGGCGGCGATCTACCTCCTGGCCCGGATGCTGCTGCCGGCGTCCTCCTTCGAGGCCCTGCCCCAGATCGACCCCTCCCGGGGGCAGGGTCTCTGGGGAATCCTGCTCGGTCTCGGAAGCCAGGCCCTGGCGGTGGTCCTGGGCACCCTGTCGTCGCTGTTCCGGACCGATCATCTCGGTCGATGGACCTTCTGGCTGTTCCTGTTCCTGTCCTTCAGCATCTCCACCGGCGTGCACCTGAGCACCGCGGACCTCCGGGGTGCCTGGAAGGGCCTCCTGGTGCTGGTGGTGGCCCTGCTGCTGCTGAACCTGGTGCTGGGCCTCTTCCTGGACCCGACGGCGCAGGTGCTGGGCCTGCTGGGACCGGGCCTCGGCGTGCTGCTGGGGGTGATGGTCTTCGCCCTGACGCTGCTGGGGCTGGCGGCCCTGTGGTTCCGGGGCCTCTCGGCCCTCAGGGACCTGGTCCGCCGCCCTGGGTAGGGTCCCGGGAATCTGGTCCAATGGGTCTCAGTCGCAGCCCAGGAAGATTGGGGCGACGGACCCCGCCTGGGGCCAGCCGTCGGCCACGCAGTCCCCGTCCAGGTCCACCGGGCGCTCCCGGGTGTCGTGCAGATGGCGGGAACAGGCCGCCGGGGCCGGGTCGGTCTCCCAGAGATTGACGCCCCCGCACCCGCCGTTCGACGGCAGCAACTGGTTGGCCTTGTCCTTGTTGGTCGCCTCGTCCCCGAAGACGTCCCGGCGCACCACGATCCCGTCGCCGTTGACATCCACCAGTTCCAGCAGGCGCTGGTTCCCGGGCCACTCCTCGCTGTCGGTCCACCCCTGTCCCGGCAGGCCGTAGGTGAACTTGTAGCCGATCCGGACCCCGATCCCGTGGGGCGACCCCTCCAGGGGAATCGCCGGCAGGTCCGCCACGAAGGTCCAGATTCCGTCTCCCCGGACCGTGTCCCCCTGGGTCCCGTCGTCCACCATCTCCCTCAGGTTCGGCACCCAGTTGCCCAGCACCGCGTTGGCCTCGTCCACCTGCTGCTGGGTCAGGCAGAACGGCGCCGTGGCCCCGGATCCGCAGATGGGCGTCGTCTTGTGGATCCCGCCGGTCAGGTACACCCGCTTGCCGCTCCCCTCCCGGGCCCATTTGAACCGGTCCACCACCGTGCAATTGCCATCCTTGGCCCCGGCCCGGAAGTCCACCTGGAAGACCACCCGGACCCGATCCGTCGCCGGCTGCGGCAGCACCGTCACCCGGGCTGCCGCGGCCCGCAGCAGCGACGCGAAGGCGCACCGCTGGTCCCCCGGCGTCGGGGGCACCGACGGCTCGGCGCCGCCGCATCCTGTCGGCGGTGCCGGCAACTGGGCCGCGAATGCCTGCAGGAAGGCCTCATCCGCCAGGTCCTCCACACCAGCGCCAGGCCCCAAGGGTCCCACGAAGGGGTATTTCCCCTCCCGACCTGCCAGAGCGGTCCACCCCCGCACCAGGTCCACGAACGCCGTCACATCGGGGTCGCTGCCCTGGAATCTGGCCACGAACTCCTCCACCTGGTCTCCCAGCACGCAGGCGAAGGACGCCAGGCCGCCGCCGGCATCGATCCCCTTTCCCAGCAGAGTCAGCGTGGCCGCGGTCGCCACGTCCCCCAGCGGCGGCATCACCGCCGGCGGCAGGGCCTCTCGGCACTCCGGGGCCAGGGCATCGTGATAGGACCGGCAGTCCTCCCCCGTCAGGCAGGCCACCACCCGCTCCGGGCAGATCACCGACCGCTGCCGCGGCACCGATGGGATCACGCCGAAGGCCTGCCCCCCATCCCAGCGGGCCTCGACCCGGAGGCCCGAGAAGGCCGTGTTCCCCGGGAAGGCCAGCCGGAAGGCCCCGGCGGTCTGCTCGGTGACCCGGACGCCCTCGATCGCCTCGCCGCCGGCGAAGACCCTCACCTGGGCCCCGGACGGTGCGCCGGAGATCGCGACCAGCACCAGGTTGTCGGCCACCGGGGGCAACTCCCGGCTCCGGTCCTGCATCGCCCAGTTCACGATGGTCCCGTCGAGGCAGCCCGTCAGCCCGGCCAGCAGCAGCAGGCCGCCCACCGGTCCTCCCCATTGCGTCCCCTTCACCAGGCCACCTCCATCGTTGCCTTGGACCGGACCACCAGCCAGTGCTGGTTCTCGTCCACCGGCCTCCGCCACTGGTACTTGTCCAGGAACTCCAGCCGGTAGCCCAGTTTCAGGCCCTCGTACTCGTAGGTCAGACCCAGGAAGGCCTTCCACTTCCGGGTCCGGTCGTCGTTGTAGCCGATCACCGACAGGACCCGGCGCCCGGCCTCGTCGGTCAGCAGGGTCCCCTTCCGGCCCTTCTCCCACCAGTGGTCGTACTGGACCCCGACCTCCCCCCGGAGCCCGTCGGCCAGCCCCATGGCCAGCCGCGCCCGGACCTGCAACTGCTGTCCCAGGTAGTCGTCCTGCGTGGTCAGGTGGCTCCGCCAGTCCCGGTCCCAGAGGTACTTCCCCTTCAGGGCCAGTTCGACCCCCTTGTAGGCGTCGAAGGTGGTCCGGACCTGCAGCACGCCGATTCCCGTGAGGCGGTCCTGGTTGCGCCGGAAGACGCTCCGGGGGTCCCGGCCCCGGTCGGTGGTGTTGGCGTAGTCGTAGAGGTCCGTGTCCGTGAAGCCGTCGCTGTGCAGGAAGTCCGGATAGACCCGGTCCACGTCCCGGTTCTGGGCGTTCTGGTTGTAGGTCAGCACGGTCCCCTCGCCGGTCACCTCCAGCGACCCCCCGGAGAACGACGTCGCATAGGACGGCACCACCGTGGCCCCGTGCCACCCGATGCAGGACTCCACGAAGGCCTCGTCAAAGTCGATGAACTCGTTGGCCAGGTTCAGCGTGGGCAACTGTCCCCCCTCGATGAACCCCTCGGTCAGCAGCACGTCGGCCTCCCGCCGAGCGCCGAAGATGGCGTTGACGTGCTGCCCGATGTGGAAGTACTCGACCTTCACCCCCAGGCCGAAGTCCGTCTGGAACTCCCCCCGGAGCCGGAAGGCCCAGTCATCGGCGCTCCGGAAGGCATCCCCGTAGGTGCTCCGGAAGACCACCGGAGAAACGCCCTGGTTCAACTGCACCCCGTCGGCGGTCAGTTTCGGGTCGATCCCCTGCATGGACAGCACCACGAGGCCGTTCAGTGACAGCCAGGACAGCGGATCCGCCTGGACCTCCAGCGTCGTGACGCTGTTCCAGAAACGGCTGAAGGTGTCCACCGCATGGTCCTTCTGGCACCCCACGATGGGATTGCCCAGGTCGTCCTGGCAGGTGGCATAGGCGGACCCGACGGCATCGGGGTCCGTCCGGTCCACCTCCACATCGTTGGTCAGCGTGCTGATCAGCGTGAAGGACCCCCAGTCGGGAGCCACGGTCAGTCTGGCTCCATAGGCCCAGTCCCGGCTCCAGAAGGGGTTGGACAGCATCGGGTCCCCGATCCCCGTGGACCACCAGGGGCCCACCCACAGCTTGGGCATCGCGATCATCGCCAGGTCGTAGGACACGAGCCCCTGTTTCACGATGCCGTTGAGGAAGATGCCCTTGCCGTTGTCCCGGTCGATGTAGCGAACCTTGCCGATGGTCCAGGGGTTGAACATCCCCAGGTCCGAGGATCCCCAGGTCAGGGTGTGGGTCCACCAGGAGGGGGTCGGGATCTGGAGCCGCACCCAGGTCCCCCGCAACTTGATGTAGGAGGCGTGGTTCATCCCCAGGGACTCCCCGGAGGTGTTGGCCCCGGTCGGGTTCAGGTCCCCGTTCTCCCACCAGTCCTGCCACAGTTCCCCGAAGCGGCTCTGGAGCCTCGCGTACGCCGACACGTACTTGCTGACACGCCCGAAGACCTTCAGTTCGAACTCGGTGCCGACGCCGTTGTCGCCGCTGATGTTGTCGGTCCAGAAGGGATTGCCGTAGGAGACCAGACCCTGGCGGTCGTTGTTCCGATAGAGGTACTTGGTGTAGATCCGCCCGGCCAGGTCGAAGTTCACGAGGTCCGCCCGGGCGGGACCGGCGCCCCCCACCAGCAGCACGGCGCAACAGACTTCCAGGGCCCGGTGTCGCAACGACGCCATCGATGCCTCCCGTCAGGGGTAGATCATCGGGATCTCGACCAGGGGGCTCCCCTCGGGGTTCGCCGGGTCGCACTGGTACTTCAGCGCCTCGTGCTGCGTCTTCACCTCGTCGGCCCCGCCCTTTCCCGGGGCCACCAGCAGGTCGATCACGTGGGGGTCGCAGTCCCAGTCGGACCCGCCCCCGAAGCGGTGGGCCCCGGCGATCTCGTTCACCTTCCGGGTCAGCAGGTCCTTCGCGGAGGGGTAGCCCTCGTTGGACTGCACCAGGACCCCGTACCCCCATCCCGCCGGAGCGCCCCCGAGGTCCTTCAAGGGCACCGTTGCAACCAGCGACCGCCCCTGGACCCGGACCGACTTCGGGATCACCACGCCCGTCTTCAGGGGGCCGGCCTTGGTGGCCACCTCCGACTCCAGTCGCTGGCGTCCCTGGGGGCTGATCAGCACGACCTTCTCCCAGGCCGACTCGGGGCGGAACCGGGCATTGATCCCCGGCAGGGCGTCCCGAAAGCCGCTTCCGGACTTGTGGTCCTGGTCGATGTAGACCTGCACGAACTGCAGGGAGAAGCCGTTCCCCGGCGGCGACCAGGACTTGCTGTCCCAGGGGTCCCCGATGCGCGTCCGGAACTCCACCGTGAAGACCGCGTCGGACCCCTTCACCTCGACCGAGAACCCCGTGAGGTCGAAGGACCCGGGGGCATAGACCGCATCGGTCGGGTACACGTAGGTCCCCGGACCGTCGTCATCCCCCGTCGGGTCCTTGAAGGAGACGGACTGGGCCAGCGCCACCCCCGCCTGGCAGGCCAGCCATCCGAAGGCCACCCAGCGGAACCACCTCATCGCCATCCTCCTTGTTGCAGCCGAAGGGAACCGCCCTCCAAGGATACGGGAGTCCCGGGGTCCCGCAACCCCCTCAGCGTCCGGCCACCGGCCGGCCGTGGACCAGTTCCTCCCACAGGATCGTCAGGCCCAGGGAGATCACGTCGAAAGAGGACCGGTACCGCCCCTCGTTGACCGGATAGCCGTTCCGGACGTTCCCCTCGAAGTCCAGCAACTGCTGGTAAACGCGCCCCTCCCCCGCCTTGACGGTCCGGGACACCTGGAAGACGTGGCCGTAGGAGATCCCCACCTCCAGGCCCCGCCAGGCCCCCCGGACCCCGAGGCCCAGCCCGAACCGGTCCCAGGAGGGCAGGTCGATGGCCGTGTAGGCATTCGGCTGGGCCCCGGTCTCCCACCAGCCACCGAGGCTGACCCAGAGGTGTCGGGGCAGGGCATTCCAGGTCCCTCCCAGGCGCAGGCTGTGGGTGTCCTTGAGGTTCCGGGGCAACTCCAGGGACTTCAGCAGCAGGGAGGTCCCGAAGGCCTCGACCTCCTGCTGGTCGAACCGGATCCGGAAGGCGTCCTGGACCGACCACTGCTCCCAGACATAGTCCAGCTCGACGTCGAAGACCTCCCGGTCCCCGTCGGGCCAGACGAACCGCAGGGCCGTCCGGATGTCCACCGGGTAGTCGAAGGAGAGCCGACCCGGGACCTTCACCGGCGCCGACCGGGCATAGATCGAGTTCTGGGTCCCCGAGATCGTCAGGTCCCCCTTCGCCCGGACCGGAATCGGCGCGACCCGGGCCGCCATCGCCAGTTCCAGCTGGGGCAGCGGCCGGACCCAGAAGCCCGCAATGCCCGACACGCCGGCCCAGTCGGCCACGTCCAGGTCCACCCGGAGGTCATTGAGGTTCCTGGCCGGGTCGTTCTGGTTCACCGCCGCCGCAGGACCCACGATGTCGACCGTGTAGCGCACCCAGGGCACCGTCACATACTGCAGCGTGACGCCAACCCCGAACCACTGCTGGTACTTGTAGGCCGCCGAGAGGGAGACGAAGGCCAGCATCGCGTCCAGGTCGGTGACGGAGTACCGGGAGGCCGAGGCCGCCGGATCGGTCTGTCCCGAGGCCGGAGCGGTGTTCGGGTAGGAGACCTTGCCGTAGGCCGAGGGCCCTGCGAGTCCCAGGCCGAAGGTCCAGTCCTTCAGCCCGAAATCGCTGGTCAGGCCGAGGCTGATCCCCATCGGGAAGAAGCCCTCCTGCTGGTGGATCGTCGGGAAGGTCACCTCTCCGGTACCGTTGTTGTAGGCCGGGTCCGGGTCGCAGGGGTCCTGGGAGGGCCCTCCCTTGCACCGGCGGGCCGCCAGGCGATCGAACGACAGGGTCAGGTCCGAGAGGGTGTGGTTGTACATCAGTCGGGTCCCCCGCATGCGGGCCAGCGCCGCGGGATTCCACCAGATCGCCGAGGGGTCGTCAGCGCCGGCCGTGAAGGCCCCGCCTCGCCCCAGGGCATGGACCCCCTGGGGGCCATACTCGAACCCTGCCGCCATCGCCTCGGCGGGGCACGCCAGGATGCCCAGGCACCACAGCACGACTGTTGTTCGGTTCATCGCCACTCCTACGGGTGAAAAGGGGACCCCAACTTCCCGGAACCTAGCACAGCGCCTCGACCATCGACAATGCCAGGAATCCTGATGCGCCGGCCCCCCGTTTCGGCTATGCTCCCTTTCGTCTCTTTGCAGCAGGTGCCCTCATGAGAAGAACCGCGTGCCTTGCGTTCGCCGCCCTGGCCCTCCTCCTGTCTCCGTCCTGCGGAGGTGACGACTCCTCCGGCACGGACACAGGCCTCCAGGACCCCGGGAACCCCGACCCCGGCCCACCATCCGACCCCGGGACCCAGGACCCGGGACCTGCGGTCCAGTGCCTCCCCTGTCTCCAGCCGGGCCTGGCCCTGCGCTTCACCCGGCTCGACGTCCAGGAGCCCTCGGAGCCCCTGGGCCTCCCGGAGTTCCTGAACGCCATCTGGGCCCCGGACATCGCCGCAAGCCGGCTCAATATCGCCTTGCGCATCGATTCGGTGGAAGAGATCGAGTACCAGGGCCAGCAGGCCCGAAAACTGACCGTCACGGCCGGCTCCGCCTGGCACGACCTGACCGTGGACGACGTCCTGCCGGTGAACGGCGGCAAGACCCCCACCGAGTACTACTTCCTCGCCGACGCCGTGAGCCAGTTCCAGATCGTGGTGAAGCCCGACTGCACCTTCGAGTCCCTGGCGGGGGCCTCCCTGGTCTTCCACCCCGGACCGATGGACCACGCCCTGATCTGCTCCGACGGCTACCCGGAGATGGGGCTCGGGTCCGACCGGATCCCGATGGCCCGCCTCCTCGCCCGGGGTCGTTTCAACGACCAGTGCGAGATCCCCTCGGGCTACCTGGAGGGCTGCATCGCCCAGCAGGCGGCGTGCCGGATCTGCAGTTTCGGCCCCGCCCCGGACTATTCCCTCTGGAAGCGGGAGCCGAACACCAGCGCCGCCGGGACTCCCTGCACGGCCTCCTACTGTGAGCGGTACTGCGCGAAGAACGTCTGGGTGAACTTCGGGGCCTTCGTGGAGGGCCTGGGGGTCCCCCTGCAGTGCGACTTTGACGGCCCCGAGCAGAATGGCGACGAGATGAACGGCTACCTGATCGCCGGGGAGTGGTCCGCCGCCAAGGCCCCCTTCGCCTCAGGGGCCCAGTAGCCCCCGACCCCGTCGGAACCACCGGTAGAAGGGGACCCCGACGGCCACCAGCAGCCCTCCCAGCAGTGCGTTCCGGGTGTTCTCCCGAAATGACAGGGCCACGTAGATCGCCGAGAAGACCACGAAGATCGCCGGGACCCAGGGATACCCGGGCACCCGATAGGGTCGGGGCACGTCGGGGCGCCGGACTCGCAGCACGATCACCGCGGCCGCCAGCAGGCCGTAGAAGGCCCAGGACACCACCACCATCATGTCCGTGATCTGGTCGAAGGTCCCGGAAAAGACCAGCACCGAGGACCAGGCCCACTGCACCCAGAGGGCCACGTGAGGGGTCCCCCGCCGGGGATGCACCGCGTCGAGCCCCCTCCAGAGCAGGCCATCCCGGGACATTGCCCAGTAGACCCGGGCCGAGACCAGGGAGGTCCCGTGGAGGGCCCCGAAGGTGCTCAACACGACGGCCAGGGAGACCAGGGCCGCCCCGAAGGGCAGCACCTGGGCCACGGCGTCGGCGGCCACGAGCGTCGAGGACTGGACCCGTTCCAGAGGCAGCAGGGCAAAGTAGGCCCAGTTGACCCCCAGGTACCCCAGCGTGACGATCCCCATCCCCAGCACCAGGGCCAGGGGAAAGTCCCGGGAGGGCCGGCGCATCTCGGACCCGACGTAGGTGACGTTGATCCAGCCGTCGTAGGCCCAGAAGGCCCCCGAGAGGGCCAGCGTCAGCGCCGCCAGCAGCGGCATCGGCCCCACGATGCCAGGGTCCAGCGTGGCCGGCAGCAGGGAACCGTCGAAGGCCCCGGACCGGGCTCCCGCGACCCCGACCCCCACGATCCCCGCCAGAATCGCCAGTTTCACCCACAGGAAGGCATCCTGGACCCGGGCCCCCAGGCGGACGCCCTGGACGTTCATCAGGGTGACGACCAGCAGGGCCCCCACCGCGACGGCCTTCGTCCCCAGTTCCCGCAGGGGGTAGAGGTCGATGACCCCCCACAGCGTGACACCCCAGGCGGCGAGTCCCGGCGGGGAGTCCCCCCATCCCACGAAGGGCCGCAGGTACTCGGCGAAGATGTAGGCGATGGAGGCCAGGGTCCCGGTCTGGATCACCGAGAGCACCGACCAGCCGTAGAGGAAGCCCGTGAAGGGGCCGAAGGCCCTCCCGAGGTGCCCGTAGAGTCCCCCGGCGTCGGGGAACGTGGAGGCCAGTTCCGCCGCCGAGAGGGCCCCCAGGAAGGAGAGCCCCGCCGCCAGCAGCCAGACCAGCAGCACGAGCGTCGGGGAAGGCAGGGACTGGGCCATCGGGGCGGCCTTCTTGAAGATCCCCGACCCGACCACGGACCCCACCACGAGCGCCGTGGCGGTCCAGGCACCGATGTGCCGGACCAGGTCTCCCCGGGAATGGGTGGTCGCCTCCTCCACGGCCCTCCCTGGCCACCGGGCGCCCGCCTCCCGGGCCCCGGGGTCACTCCGACCGGGAACTTCCGGGCCACCGGGCCCCTTCGATCTGGATGCCCTCGGTGATCATCCGGACCAGGTCCCGAGAGGTCATCCCGCAGAAGTCCCGGATGCGTCGGTCCGCCAGCGCCGCCTGCTCGGGGAGCGTGTACTCGCTCTCCACCGCCAGCACCCGCATGCCCGCGGCCTTTCCGGCCAGGATCCCGGCGTGGGCATCCTCCACCACCAGGCACCGGGCCGGGGGAAGGCCCAGGTCCTGGGCCGCCGCCAGGAAGATCTCCGGGTCCGGCTTGAAGCGGGAGACGTCATCTCCAGTCTTCACCACGTCGAAGAACTCCGCCAGGGCCGTCACCCGGAGGACCCTTCGGACATACCGGGCCGGGGAGGAGGAGGCCACGGCGCACCGCAGGTCCGCGATGCGGCAGGACTCCAGGATCTCCCGGGCCCCGGGGATCAGCATCACCCCTTCCTCCTCCACCATCCGGCAGACCCGGTCCATGCGGCGTTCCACGAGCACCTCCGGAGGATCGGGCAGACCGAACCGCCGGCAATAGAACTGCATGTTCTCCAGGGCCGAGCGCCCCGGGATCCGGCTTCGCTCCTCGGGGGTCATCTCGTCCAGGCTCCTCCCGAGGGGAGCCAGCAGGGCCTCGGTGGCCCGGTGGTAGAGGTCCTCGGACTGCACCAGGGTGCCGTCCAGATCGAAGAGGATGCCGTAGGGTTTCTTGCCGCCCTCCATGACCCCGAAGCCTATGGTGCCCGGCCACGGGCGTCAAACCCCCTTGATCCTGCCAGGGATCCGTGCTACATGGGGGCGTTTCCGGGATCGAGGGATCTCCCTTCACCCGGCCTCCCGGACGCAGGAGGACCTCGCCGATGCTGCGACGCGGACCGGTGCTCTACCTCCGACCCACCCTCTCCTCCCGGCGGAAGCGCCAGGTTCCCTGGCTGGTCTCGGGCTTTCTGGTGGCCATCGTCGCGGTGAACTGGGTGGTCTTCTTCGGAGGGACCACCGACGTGGCGGCCCCCTCCCTGGAGGACCGGCTGTCGACCCCAGTGGCCATGCCCGAGATCGCCCCGGTGCAGACCCCGGTCCCCGGGACCCCGGATGCCCGCAAAGTGGAAGGCAGCCTGAACCGAGGCGAGTCCCCGTCCCAGTTGCTGGTCCGTCTGGGAGCCACGCCCCAGAGTGCCCGAGAGGCCCTCGCCCAGGCCTCCCAGGAAGTGGACATGCGGGTGATGCGGGTCGGCCAGCGAATGGCCGCCGACCTGGACCCCCAGGGGCAGGTCCTCTCGTTGCAGGTCTTCCTGGACGCGCTGACCACCGTCGAGGTCCGGCGTTCCCGGGAGGGGGAGTGGGAAGTGGCCCGCCGGGAGGCCCCGGTGGACCGGGAGGTCGTCCAGGTCGCATGCCTGATCGACGGCAATCTCTACGACAGCCTGCAGCAGTGCGGGCTCGACCCGGCAGTCGGTCCCCGGGTGGCGGACCTCCTCTCGGGCCAGATCGACTTCTTCAGCGAGGTGCGCCGGGGCGACGTCCTCCGCCTGCGCATCCAGAAGGAGAGCGCCGGGGGCCAGTTCCTGCGCTACGGCCGGGTCGAGTCCCTGCTCTATGAGGGCCGGGTCGCCTCGGCGGGGGTCTTCTCCCGGGTCGGGTCCGACGGGACCGTCTCCTACTTCGACGCGGACGGGGTTCCGGTGGAGCGCCCCTTCGTCCGGGCTCCCCTCAAGTACACCCGGGTCTCGTCGCAGTACTCCCTGAACCGTCTCCACCCGATCCTGAAGACCTACCGCCCCCACAAGGCGGTGGACTACGCCGCCCCGACCGGTACGCCGGTGCACTCCGTCGGCGAGGGCCGGGTGGTGTTCCTGGGCCGCCGTGGCGCTGCTGGAAACACCGTCGTGATCCAGCACGAACACGGTCTCCAGACCTACTACGCTCATCTCTCTTCCTTCGCGAAGGGCCTGCGGGTCGGGGACGTCGTCCGGCAACAGCAGTTGATCGGCGCCGTGGGGTCCACTGGCCGTTCCACCGGGCCCCACCTGCACTTCGCCGTGGCCCGGAACGGGTCCTTCATCGACCCCCGGGTTCTCCGGGAGATCCGGGGAAATCCCCTGCCCGATCCCGACCGGGACGAGTTTCGGGCCGAGGTGGCGAACCAGGTGGCCCTGCTGAAGGCCCTCCCGATCCAGACCGTGGACCGCAGGCGCTTCTGACCGGGGATTCCCCGGATCGCTCCGAACCCCGCCAGACACGACGTCTCGGAAGATCAGGGACCGCAGGGTATCGACGCGAATCCGTGGGGCGGGAATCAGAAGCCGGCCACGGCACGAACCCGGATCGCCCCGGCGGTCCGCGGCGACACGCCGTCGCCGGGACGATCCAGCCCCTCGAGGGGGAACAGGACGGCCCCATCGGCCTGAAGCGAGAAGTGGCGGCCCATTCGCAGGCCCAGGTCCACCCCCCCCTCGACGCCCAGCGGGCGCTTGCCGCCCGGCGTTCCCTCGGGAATGGAGGCGAAGGCCATCAGCAGGGAGACCCCGCCGTCCAGGGCCCACTCCCCCGAGGTCCAGAAGGTCCGCTTCCAGCCGGGCTTGAAGTAGAAGGCGTTGGTGACGGACCCGATCACCTCCCGGAACAGCAACTGGTCCACCCGGTAGTCCCGGTTGAAGACGAAGTGATGGATGGTCCGGGTCCGGTAGAGGCTCGGGTGCTCCCGGTTCCAGCAGCCGGCTCCCGAGGCCGCCAGCAGGCCCTGGTCCTGCACCCCGAAGGCCCCCAGCGTGTTGCCCCCGGTCGCCAGCCCCGCCCAGAGGAAGAACCGGTCCGGCCCTGTCTGCACCTCGGCCTCCAGGGCCGCCCCGAAGGACAGGAATTCCTTCCGGGAGCGGCTGTCCTGGGGGCTGCTGACCACGTGATCGACATGCCCCCAGGTCATCGCCACCTCGGCCTCGACCCGCAGCGAGAGGTCGGACCGGGGGCGCATCCAGAACTTGCCCCAGACGCTCGGGGTCCAGAAGAACGCCCCCCGGGGGACGATCACCGCCGCGTCGTAGGATGACGTGGCCGCCGTGCCCGCCGAGGTCGAAGGGGTGACCGCGGACCGGTCCGAGGAGGTCTTCTGCTGCGTGATGGCGTTGTAGATGCCCCAGTCATAGACAGGCCTGCCCGCCTCGAAATCCGCGGCCTTCTTTCGCCGCTCCTCGGGGCGCACCGGGCTCGAGTCCACGCCGAAGACCCAGCGATAGACATCGTCGGTCTGGTCCATGTCATAGGGCAGCGCCGCGTATCCGTAGGGGGAGTCGGAGGTCAGCCCCTCGCCGGGAAACTCCAGGCCAAACCGCAGCCAGGTCACCCCCAGGTTCACCTTGCCGAACACCCCGTCCACGTAGTCCCCGAAGTCCGAGTCCGGGTCCCGTCCCCCGCTCCGGACGATCCCGAGCCCGAAGTGCTCGGGCATCCGTCCCCCCGAGAGGTGGACCAGGTTGAACAGCATCACCTCCGCCCAGGCGGCCTTGATCCGAAGAGAGTCCCGAAACGAGGAAAAGGCCGCCGACGGGACCCGTTGCCCCCGGGCGAAGGTCGAGAGGGGAGCCGCCGCCTGATCGAGGTCGGGCGTCGATCCCAGCACCACGTTGTCCAGCAGGTCCACGATCGCGTGTACCGACGCGATCTCTGCCACTCGGATCACCGGTTCCCACCGGAGCCGCAGGTCCGCGGACGACACCGCATCCCGGACCGACCGGTAGGACTGCTGCCGGGGCAGCACGGGGTTCGAGGAGGGGACGCATCCAGGGTCCAGAGAGGTGTCCGGGGGAATCCCCAGGTCCCCCCGCAGGAAGGTGTTGAACCGGAGGCGGAAGGCCCCCCGATTCTCCACCGTGACCAGGGGGTGCAGCCGCAGGGTCAGGTCCGTCTGATCCTCGGCGACCGGAGAGGACTCCTGGGCCCGAAGGGGGACCGACGACAGGCAGACCAGGACCCAGGAGCCGGCCAACCACCTTCGGATCACCGCGTCCCCACCTTCCCTCGGGGCGGCGCCATGCTACGGTGGAACCCCCGGGAAGTCAACGAACGCCGGCCCTGGCCGACCCGGGTCCCCAAAGGCCATCTCGCCATGGCCGTCAGGCAGTTTCTCCTCCCGGGTGGCCGAAATCGCCATGGCGAATGCGGGCCTTCGCGGGATTGGCATCCCGGAGGGGGCTTCGCTACCATGAGGCCGTGAAGAATCGCCTGCCCCGGTCCTGGTTTCCGATCCTGCTCCTCGTGGCGATCCCTGCCCGCGCCCAGGGGGGGGGCGAGGGACCGCACCTGGACCCGAAGGTGCTCTACCGCGTGGTGATCACCGAGGTGATGGTGAGTCCCCGGGCCCTGCCTGCGGCCCAGGGGCAGTGGATCGAGATCCAGAATCCCACCGGGGAACCGGTGGACCTCCAGGGCATGGTGATCCGGACCGCCAGCGGGGGCTTCCATCCCGTCAGCCCCTCCCAGTCGATGCGCCTGGAGCCCGGGGAGATCCGGGTGCTCGGTCCCCTCTCGGGCATCCTGGCCGAGGGAGGCGCGCCAGTGCAGTATGCCTACGGCGGCGACCTCCCGATGTCCGCCTCGGGGGATGTCCTGTGGATCTCCCTGAAGGACTCCCTCGTGGACCTGGTCTCCTGGGGCCCCGAAAGCCTCCCGGTGGAACCGGGCCACTCCCTCTCCCGGGAGCCCGGAGACCCCTTCTCCGGGGAACCGGCCGAGTGGTGCGCCGGCCGGGACCCGTACCAGGGCGGGCCGGACTTCGGAACCCCGGGGAGGATCAACTCGTGGTGCGACTCCGACGGGGACTCCCTGGCCGAGGACCAGGGAGACTGTGACGACGAGAACGCCGACGTGCACCCCGGGGCCCTCGAGCGATGCAATGGCCTGGACGACGACTGCAACGGGGAGACCGACGATGCCCCGTTCGGGCCGGACCGGGTCTGCCCGTCCCTCGGCGTCTGCCAGGGACTGGAGGCCCGGTGCGCCGGCGCGATGGGCTGGGTCTGCGACTTCCCCGGGTCCTATGAGCCGGTGGAGACCCGGTGCGACGGCCTGGACAACGACTGCGACGGGGAGACCGACGAGGGCTTCTCCTGGAACGGGGTCCCCCTCGGGTTCCCGTGCCAGGTCCCCGGTGTCTGCGGCACCGGTCTGGTGGTCTGTCGGCCCGACGGGTCCGGGGCCACCTGCTCCACGGGACCCGACGGGCCCGATTCCCGGGCCTCCACCGAGGTCTGCAACGCCCTGGACGACGATTGCGACGACCAGACGGACGAGGACTTCCCGGTGGGCGAAGCCTGCGAGGTCGGCACGGGCACCTGCCGGGCCTCGGGGGTCTGGCGCTGCTCCCGGGACGGCTGGTCCGTCACCTGCGATGCGGTCCAGGGTCAGCCGGTCCCGGAGGTCTGCGGCAACGGCCTCGACGACGATTGTGACGGCCAGACTGACGAGGCCTTCTCCGTTGGAGAGGTCTGCCAGGTGGGGGAGGGGGCCTGCCGGGTGGTTGGCACGTGGGTCTGCTCCCCGGACGGAAGCAGTGCGATCTGCTCGGCCCAGCCCGGGGAACCGGGACGGGAGGTCTGCGGCAACCGGATCGACGACGACTGCGACGGCCAGACCGACGAACCCGACTGTCTCGCTCCGGGCGGTTCCGGCTGCTCCTCCTCCACGAGGCCCGGGGTCCCCCCGATCCCCTCCTGGGTCCTGCCTCTCCTCCTGATCCTGGTTCCCCGCCTGCGATCGGGTCCTTCCACCCACGGACGTCGGTGACCCCTTTCCTCGGGGACCGATCCGGCGACAATGGTCCGGGTTGCGATGGAAGTCCGATGGCCTTCCGACTCTTCCGGTCGCCGACGGCCCGCCGGGCCCATCTGGCCGCCCGGGCTCCGGGACGTGCCCGGATCTCCCGGGTCCTCCGGGACGGACCTCCACTTCACCGCCTCGCCATCGCCGTCGCCACCCTGGGAGGGGCCGGCTTCCTCCCCCACGGAGGAGGCCTGGGAGCCATCGCAGGAGCCCTGGGAGCCTGGGCGCTGGAATCCCGACCCGGCGTGTCGCTTCTGGCCCTGGCCATGGTGACCGGCGTGGGCCTCCTGGCGGCCCGGGTCACCATCGAGGTCGCCGGGGTGGACGACCCCGGGGAGTGCATCGTGGACGAGGTGGCGGGATCCTGGCTGGCCTGCCTGGCCTCGGGCCTCCAGGGCCCCTGGAAGGTCCTTCCCCTGGTCCTGTTCCTCCTGCTGGATTCCGTGAAGCCCTGGCCCGCCAACGTCCTGGACGATCACCCCGGGGCCTTCGGGGCCATGGCCGACGACCTCGCCGCCGGGGCCTGGGCAGCCCTGATCGCCCGGATCCTGGGCCTCCTGGGAGTCGGGTAGCCCGTTGCCCGGGCTCCTGCCCATTCCCCTTCCATCCACCTTCGGCCCCTCGTGCTAGACTCAAGCGTCCGTCCAGGCACGACGGCCCGGGACGGGCCCAGGCCTCTCTCAAGAAGGCACGATGGAGCGACTGCTGCTCTCCCGGGAGGGTCGACGTCGATACGAGGCCTCGGCGGCCGGGATCGGCCGCCTCTGCGTTCGCCTGGGCCTCACCGCCTCGGCCCTCACCCTCGTGAGCGTGCTGCTCGCGGTCCTGACGGCCTTCCTGCTGGCGACGGAGCGTTTCGGCTGGGCCCTCCTCGTTGGACTGCTCTCCTCGCTGCTGGACATGCTGGATGGGGCCACGGCCCGGGCTGCCGGGACCCAGAGCGGCTACGGCACCCTGCTGGACCGCGCGGCGGACCGCCTGAACGAGATGCTGTTCCTTCTGGGGTTCCTGCTCAGCGGACATGCCCGACCGGCGATCGTGCTGGTCGCCCTCTTCGCGCTGCTGTTTCCCAGTTATGTCCGGGCCGTGGCCGAGTCGGTCGCTGGCGTGCCGGACTGCGAGGTGGGCCTGGCGGGGCGCCTGGAAAAACTGGTCCTCCTCACGGCGGGCCTGCTGGTCGAGATGGTGCTCCCGGCCTACCGCCCCCTGGAATGGTCCCTGATCCTGGTCTCGGCCCTGGGGCTGGTGACCTCGGTCCAGCGGCTGTGGCATGCCCGCCGGCACCATCTCGGACAGCCACCCCAGGAAGGACGGCGCTGACCCGGACCCACGGGAACTTCCGTGGGCCCCGCCTCCCCGGACTCTCAGTGACCGGGAAGTGCCCAGGGACGCCCCAGGATGCCCGAGACCCAGAGAGACAGCAGCCGCTCGGTCTCCCGACGGTCCCCGGGCCACCGGCCGGACCCCGGGTCCAGCGCCCGGGCGGAGAACCTCCGGTCCGTCCCCCCGGCACAGTCGCCGCATCGCAGGACCCCGTCGGGACCCAGGGCCGCCGCCTCCCATTCCGTCGCAGTCTTCCCACAATGGGGGCAACGATCCTGGTGCGGCGGGTGCCCCAGGCACGCCAGCAGGTCCAGCGCCGCCTGCCACAGCACCCCGTGGGCCGATTCCCGGGGCGCGACCTCCAGCCGGCCCACCGCCTCCCGCACCCGCTCGAAGACCTCCTCGGTGACCGGGGCCTCCCGCAGCAGGTCCCGGCTCAGCAGCAGCAGGCCCTGTCCCGTCTCCAGGCGGACCAGGTCCTCCCAGAAACCCGGGAACCCCTGCACGATCTCCGCCTCCAGCACCTGGTGCATCCCGCCTCCCCGGGGTGGACGGAGCCGGACCCGGGAGAGGACCAGGAGTTCCAAAGACCCGGCGAAGCGCCGGCGACTGCCCCGGGCCCCCCGGGCCAGGGCCGTGACCATCCCGACTCGCGGCGTCAGCAGCAGGACCACCCAGTCGGAGTCCCGAAAGGGCCACCGGTCGATCACCATCGCCAGCGTCTGCACCTCGGCCTGCGGCATGGGAACCCCGTGGCGGGAGGAACCCTCAGTTGACTTCCAGGGGCGCCGGAGCACTCCGCTGGTATCCCGGAAGCGGCGCGGCAGCCCGAGACAGGTCGTCGCGCCCCCCCCGGTGGGTCAGCAGGACCGCCAGCAGCCCCAGCACCAGGACCAGCAGGATTCCGAGATAGGTCCAGTGGCCGCTGACCGCCTTCCACCCCTGCCCCCGGTTCGTCCCCGTCACCGGCAGGATCGGCACCGGGGGCGGAGGCGGCGGAACGGCGGGAGCCGCGCGCCGAAGGACCTCCTGGAGATGCTGCGTCGCGATCTTCGGGTCCAGGCCCGTGGCCTGGCACCAGGCCTGCACGAAGCCCTTCACGAAGACCTCCCGGGGCCACTCCGCGACCCGCTCCTCTTCCAGAGCGGCCAGGATCCGCGCCGGGATCCGGGTCTTCCGGGACAGGTCCTCCAGGGAGAGACCTCGCCGATCCCTCGCCTCCTTCAGGATGCGACCCAGGTCGCCCATTCCTCGAACCCCGGTAGCAGAACCCGAACCTACCGCCGCCCCAACCCCGTGTCAATCGTCAAGGAATCCTGGAAAATCCGACGCTTCCATTTTCCGGTTGCGAGGGTCCCGGCGTCCGTGGACGATCCTCGATGGAAGGAGGGCTTCGGGATGCAGGACCGCGCGAATCCACCACAGGACCATCCCCCTCGGTCTCCGGACCAGGGCCCGGCCCCAGGCAAGCCACCCCCCGACATGGCTGCCCTGATGCTGGAAATCGCCCGCATTCGTCGGGAGGTGGAGGGATCCGACATCCGCCCTCGGCGCCCACGCGTGACCGGAATGGTGGTTCGACTGGTCGCCCTCCTGGCCGTGGGATGGTTGCTGTCCCAGGGGCCCTGCAGGTCCCTCCTGCAGCCCTCGGGAATCGAGGAATCACCAGCGTCCGGCCAGGCTACGACTCGTCCCGTTCGATGATCACGACACCCCGCGTTCCGGTGGACCGATGGTCCTCACCCTCGGGGTCCTCGGGCCACTCCTCCCGGTGCAGGGTCTCTTCCAGCGAGGGACGGTGGAAGCCTCGTTCCCGACGCCGCTCCTCCTCTTCCCGGATCTTCTGGATGATGAATGCGTCCAGCATCTCCGGCCTCGCCTGTCCACCACTCCCACTATAGGCATTTCCCGGACTCCCGGCAAATCACCCCCGGGATCGCCCGAGACAGCGGCACCAAGGCCCGGGTCCGCAACGGGAACCAGACCCAGCATCCGCAGGTCGTCCGCCAGGTCCTCGGCCCACCGTTCCAGGACCCACGGCGGGGGGTGGGCCCGGAAGAGGACCGGGTCCAAACCCTCCACGACCAGACGGGAGGCCGTGACGCCAGGGATGCCCTCCAGGTCCGGGTTCCGCGGGGGGATCACCCGCCCCGAACCACCCCGCCCGTCCGGGGTCGGGGTCGGCGGCTCAAAGACATGGACCGGCACCCCGGCGGCGCGGGCCTCCTCGGCCAGCCGTTGCAGTTCGCGCCGGTTCGTCTCCCGGCTCGCCTCCGCTCCTTGCTGTTCCTGCCCCGCCCAGTCGGGCCACCGGGAACGGACCAGGCCCACGATGGCCCGGTAGAGAGCGGAGTACCGGAAGGCCGCCCGGTGCAGCGTCTCCGGCAGCAGGACGGGCGGGAAGTTCTCCCGGAAGGCCTCGGCGTCCTCCAGGAAGAGGTCCGGGCCGATGGACGCCACCGACTCGGGGGTCCCCAGGAAGGCCCGGCGCCGATGAACCCGGTCCTGGACCAGCACCAGGTCCGCCTGGCGGGCCGCCAGCACCTGCCGGGCCTTCCGGGCCATCTGGGAGATCTGCCAGTCCCCCACCGCGAAGTTGAGCACCTCGAACCGCGGCGACGACGGCTCCCGGGTCTCCCGGTTCAGGACTCGTTCCAGCGCCGCCGGCAGGGTCTCCCGGTCGGAGACGCAACTCCCGTAGGTGCTCGAGGCCCCGACCACCACGATCCGGAACACCCCCGGCTCCTTCCGTTCCGGATGGGAGGGTTCCCGCTCACCCAGGGGCCCGATGGTGACCTCGTAGGTCCCGCCCACGGGGTCCCCACAGTCGCTGCCGGGGCTCCGGGGAAGGATCGCATGGGTTCCCGGGGCAAGTTCATAGTGCAGGAACGGGTCCAAGGCCACCCGGACATTGCCCAGGTCGACCACCTGGTATTCCAGGGCCCGGCGAATCCAGAACCGGTCCCTCCCGGTGGCCCGCACGACCCCCTCGACGACCCCGAGGGCGATCCCGAGGGAGGCGATGGCCAGCAGCACTCCGAGGGGAACCTTCCGGGAGAGGGCCCTCCCCTCCGAGGAGGCCTTCGTGACGTCCCTGTGTCCCATCGCCGGCCCCCGGACCACCGACGGACCGATCCTGCCGGAAAACCCCCCGACCGAAAACCACCACCCCTCCCTCGGGCCGCCCTGCGGCATCGTCTGCTAGAATGGCCCCGGGAGGGCGAATCCGAATGGGCGACAGCAATCAACCGGCGCCGGGAAGGCGGGCCCTCCGGTTCCTGTGGCGCCACCGCCGCATCTGGATCCCGGCCCTGCTGGTGACCCTGGCACTGCTGGCGATCCTCTACGTCTCGAGTCCCCCGGCGGACCCCTCGCCCTTCATCTACCGAGTGAACTGAGGACCTCCGGGCACCGGGTCCGGAAGAGACGCCGAGGGACCCTCGGTTCCCGTCGGTCCCGGCACAAGCAGCGAGGATCGAGCAGGCATGCCGTGGCTGGCCCAGGTCAGGGCGGCCGCCGCGACCCCCAGGGCGGCTCCCAGGGCGTAGCAGGTGATGGATCCCTGGCGCTGGGATCGCCAGGCCGCCACACGGTCCTCGCCTCCGACGATGGCGTCCATGGTCCGGTTCGCCTGGACGTTCAGGCCAACTCCTGCGGCGACCAGCCCCACGGAGATCGCCCCCGAGAGGAGGGCCCAGTAGTAAGGCACCTGCTGGACCAGGACCCCCTTTCGCACCACCTGGAGCCGGTCTCGGGGAAGGTCCCGGAGGTCGATCCAGAGAACCTCCTGTCGGGGCAGGTCCCTGGCCGATGCGGTGACCTCCACCCGGCCGGTCCCGGCCACGGGGCTTGCCCGCAGTCGAAGGACATCCACCCCGTACACCTCCGCAAGACGCCGGTCCCACTCGGGCCCGGTGGTCGATCCGGCCCACAGGGTTCCTCCCGGGCCCGGCTGGAAGACCCGGGACAGGTCCACGCGCGGCACCCAGCGGACACCCGTCGTCACGTCGATGGACCCTCGGAAGGCCTCCTCCGGCCCCAGCAGGTCCATCCGGTGCCTCCCGGCCACGAGTCTCCATTCCCGGACCGGGGATACCGGATATCCATCCACCAGAAGACTCCAGCCTTCCGGCAGGTCCGTTGCCGCCACGGGGACCAGCGACCTCTCCCGGTCTCGGACCGTCCGGTCCAGGAAGTCCCGGACCTCCGGGGGCACGTGATCCACTGGAAGCCGGGAGACCTCCTGCCACAGCAGGAGTTCCCGGGCCACCGTCGCTGCCGCCTCTGGGCGCCCATCCATGAGCAGCAGGCGGACCTGGAGCAGACCGGCCTCCGACAGGGCCTGCCGGAGCGAGTCCTCGAAGACCACGCAGGGCAGCCCCCGGACCCCCTCGAGGATTCCTTCCAGGCGTTCCCGGGCCTCGTCGGGGTCGATCCGCTGGAAGAAGGCCGCCTGGGCCTGTTCGATCTCCCCGAGAAGTCGTCGCGCTCGTTCCATCCGAGGCTCACGGTCGCACCGAGGCTCCCGTTCCATCAGGCCCGGCAGGGATTGGAAGGGCCGGATCCGCCATCGGCGGGAGACCTGTCGCTGCACCTGTTCCAGGACACCGGGGGAGGAGAGGTCCTGGAACCCGACGGCGTCCTCGATCACGAGGACCGCCTCCGGGGCGGCAAGACCCGAGCGAGCCAGGCACAGGACCAGGAAGGACATCCACCAGGAGAGCCGGGAGAGGCGCATCGAATGAACCTCCCGCATCCATACCCTGTCTCTATCGGCCCGATGGGTCCGGTTCTCGAGGGATGCGAGACCGGGTCTCCTGGATCCAGGCGGCCAGCTCTTCCAGGTCCGCCACCGCCGAAGGCCCCCATCGACGGCGAATGGCGGGGATTGCCCGTTCCAGCGCCTCCTGGAATCGCAAGGCCTCGTGGGGCCGCTCCACGGCCTCTGCGGCCAACCGCACCAGTTCCGGAATCGCCTCTTCCGAGTCTCCTCGCTGTTCGAGGATCCGGACCCAGCGATCCACGGGGTCCGCCGACAGGGATCCTGGACCGTCCCCCGGGTCCCCCAGGTCCCGCAACACCTCCTCGACCTCCCGCAGCGCCACCAGGTTCCCGGTCCTCCGGTAGACCTCCCGAACCAGTTGCAGGGCCTCCCGATTCGTCGGCTCCCGGTCCAGGACCTCCTGGAGCAGTCGGGCGGCCACGACATCCTCCTGCGCGTCCAGGGCATCCCGGGCCCGTTCCAGTCTCCAGCCGATCGACCGGGGTGAGTCCGGGTCCGCGGCAATGCGGCGATCCAGCAGCGCCCCTCGTTCCGATTGTCGTCCCAGCAAGCGATAGAGGCGATCCAGGGCATCGAGGACCGGGTCGGGGTCCGGGTCCCCAGGGAGGCTTTCCTCGTACCAGCGCGCCGCCCGTCCCCGAAGACCGGGCCGGTGTTCGACCAGGGAGGCCGCATATCGCAGCAGGTCTCGCCGTTCCGGCCGCCCCTCGGCCATCTCGGCGATGCGGGTCGCCACCTCGTGGGCCTGGGAGTCGTCCTGCACGGCCATCCGGACCAGATCCCGAACCTCGGGGTCGAAGGGGTCCTCCTCCAGCAGGGACCACCAGATTGCCAGGCCTCCTCGGGGGTCCCGGATGGTGCGACGCAGTGCCCTCATCTTCCGGAGGCCTCTCCGGACCGCCGGATCGGGAATCCCGGACTCCCCTGGACCGTCCACCAGGCGTTCCAGCCAGTCGTCGGCAATGCCCGACAGCCCCTCCTCGTCCAGGGCCGACAACGTCCGTTCCACGAGGCCCTCGACCTCTCCTGCCGCCGTCAGGGCAATCATCCGTCCCCGGAGGGCCTCCGCCTGCCGGCCCCGTCCCATCCGTTCCAGACAGACCGAGGCCACCCGGATCAGGTCCGGCTCCGCGACTCCCAGGGACAGGATCTCCTCCAGGATCGCCCAGGCCGAATCCGGCGGCAGACGTCGGGTCGCCTCGCCGATCCACCCGGCAGCCCATCGCAGGTCCCGAATTCCCCCCTCCTCCCCCAGCATGCCCGCCACCAGCCGGCGAATCCACCGGAACCGATCCTCTGGAGCCACCAGGTCCGATCGGCGATCCGCCAGCAGCAGCGCCACCAGGGAGGCATCAACCCGATCGGGGCGATCCTCCCCGATCTCCCGGCAACGGCCCAGCACCTCCGGCCACAACCTGGGATGGTCCAGCCCCTGGACCAGCAGGTCTCCATCGAGGGGAAGGTGGTCCCGGAGGTGATCCCTGAGGTCCTCCTCGCTCCAGATCCCGGACCCTTCCCGGTGGACCTCGTTGGCCTCTGCATGTCCCTCGAGGTCCCCGTCCGGGCGACCGAACCGCACCACCCACGTCGACGACCCCTCCTGCCGGAACCCGATCAGGCGAACCCCCCGCCGATCCGGGACCTTCCATCCTCGTTCCGCCAGCAGACCCTGGAGCAACGGGGACAGCACCGTGACCCGGACTCGGCCGTCCCCCGGGACCCACCGGGCCCAGGGCAGCCGCACGTCCTCGAGCAGCATCCGAACCAGGTGGCGCCACGAGATCCCCACCCAACCGAAGACCCGCGGGTCCTCGACGCGCAGTTCGACGTCGGTCCCGGGATCCGACGAGGCCAGGACCCGGACCCGGAGCGTGAAGGGAACCCCGTGAAGTCGGCCCCCGACCCACAATCTCCGACCGCCTTCCAGGGGATGCACCGACTCCACCTCGACTCCCTGGCTCCCCCTCCACCGAACCCCGGACAGGTGGACCCAGACCTCCAGTCCCTCCAGGATGGCCAGGACCGATCGAAGGGACCTGGGTCCTGCCGAAAGGTCCAGAGAACGGGGTGTTCTCCGAATCTCCATCTGGAGTTCTCGGACCTCGATGCGGTTTCCTGAAAACGCCTGTTCGAGCCGCAACCGAACGCCCTCTCGGCAGGCCTCCAGCTGGAACGGGGCCTGGCCCGGGGCGGGAAAGGACAGGATCGCCGGGAGGATCGAATCGGATTCCATGGGCCTTGCCGAGTCTCCAGGTCACGATCCCGATGGCATTCTATTCCGAACGATTGTCGAGAACAGGAGAAAAGGGATTTGGCTGGGGGAGGCAGGAGGCACCGATTGTCGATTCGTCGAATGTTTCGGCAACCGATTGAAACCCACCGGAGTTTCGGCCAACATGCACTGTCGCCAGGCGGTGGGGAACCGGGCGGGATCCGGTTGGAGGCCAGGCGATTGTGCGGCCGGGGTCCCGGTCTGGCTGAGTTTCCGACAGGCCCTGGACGGGTGTTCATCCGGGAATCGAAGGAGTTTTCCACAGGGAGTCGAACGATGGGAGAGGGATGGGTCGAGGAGGGCGTCCTGGATGCCGCCGACGTGGATCGGATCGAGGAGATTCTTCGATCCACTGGGGTCTTCATCGAGGAGGAGGTCGAGGTCGCCCGGGGAATGGTCGAGGAGGCGGTCGCTCGGCGGGAATACCGCATCGGGTGCGTCCGAGACCCCGAGGGTCGCATCACGGGCTACATCCTCTGGGGCAGGACGTTGTTCACCCAGGAGACCTGCGACCTCTATTGGATGGCCGTGGACCCCAGGGAGCAGGGACGAGGAATCGGTCGAAGGCTGATCCGGATCATGGAGGCGGACATGCGGGCCCGGGGGGAGCGCTTCGTCCGGATCGAGACGTCGAGCCTTCCCCACTACCAGAAGACCCGGGACTTCTACCGTTCCGTGGGCTATCCCGAGGTGGTCCGTCTGCCCCATTTCTACGCACCTGGCAACGACCTGTGCATCCACTATGGGGAGATTCCGTCCGGAATGGGGTAAAATGATGCCCCTCGCCGGGCCGATGCGCGACGGCGGGGGGAACCGAAGACAGGGAGCGCCCCTTGGATCGACGAAAGGACCAGGATCACCTGAGGTGCAGTTTCTGCGGCAAGCCCCGCAGCCAGTCCCGTCGCCTGATCGCGGGGCCCAACGTCTTCATCTGCGACGAGTGCGTGTCCCTCTGCAACGACATCATGGCCTCGGAGAGGGAGAAGGATTCCCGGCCCATCCGGCCCTCCTCGCTGCCGAGACCCCGGGAGATCGTCTCGGTGCTGGACGAGTTCGTGGTTGGACAGGAGGCGGCCAAGCGGGTGCTGGCAGTGGCCGTGTACAACCACTACAAGCGCGTGGAGACCCGGTCCCGAAGACGGCCCAGCGACGTGGAGGTCCAGAAGAGCAACATCCTCCTGTTGGGGCCCACGGGGTCCGGAAAGACGCTGCTGGCCCAGACGCTGGCCCGGATCCTGAAGGTCCCCTTCGCCATTGCGGACGCCACCACGCTCACCGAGGCGGGATACGTCGGGGAGGACGTCGAGAACATCGTGCTGGCCCTGTTGCAGAACGCCAACTGGGACGTGGACGCGGCCCGGCGGGGCATCATCTATGTCGACGAGATCGACAAGATTGCCCGGAAGGCCGACAGCCCGTCCATCACCCGAGACGTCTCGGGGGAGGGTGTCCAGCAGGCGCTTCTCAAGATCCTCGAGGGAACCGTCGCCAACGTTCCACCCAAGGGCGGCCGGAAGCACCCCCAGCAGGAATACGTCCAGGTGGACACCACGGACATCCTGTTCATCTGTGGCGGGGCCTTCGTGGGCCTGGACCGGATCGTGGAGAACCGGGTTCGGGGGGGCAGCATCGGCTTTGGTTCCGAGGGACGAAAGTCCTCCGGGAAGCAGAGCGTCGGGGCGATCCTCCAGGACCTGCAGCCCGAGGACATGATCCGGTTCGGGATGATCCCGGAGTTCGTGGGTCGGTTCGCGGTCTTCGCGGCCCTCGACGAGTTGTCGGAGGAGACCCTTGTCCGGATCCTGACGGAGCCGAAGAACTCCCTGGTGCGGCAGTACCAGTGGATGCTGGGCCTGGACAACGTGGACCTCCGGTTCACCGATGAGGCGCTGCGGGCCGTGGCCCGGCAGGCCGTGAGCCGGGGCACCGGTGCCCGCGGACTTCGCTCGATCCTGGAACGGGTGATGCTCAACGTGATGTTCGAGGTGCCCGATCGGCCGGAGGTCCGCCAGGTGACGATCACCGAGGACGTGGTGCTGCGAAACGCCGATCCGGTGATGGAGACCTCGGACGTGAAGGAGGTCCGGGAGGTCGTGGAACCCGAAGAACCGGCCGAGTCTGCCTGAGGTGGTCCGTTGAAGACCCTCTTTGCCCCCTGGCGGATGCGCTGGATCCGGGAAGGCGGACGGATGGGAGAGGGAGGCTGCATTCTCTGCGACCTGGGGTCCCGGAGCCCGGGAGACGAGTCGGGAGTCCTGGAGAAGGGACCCCTGGCCTTCTCGGTGCTGAACCGGTTTCCCTATACCGCCGGGCACCTGATGGTGGTTCCCCTGCGCCACGTGGCCAGTCCCGCGGACCTCACGGCCGACGAGTGGGTGGAGATCCATTGCCTGATGGGAAGATGCCTCCGGGCCCTGGAACGATCGTTGCGTCCCCACGGGTTCAACGTGGGGATCAACCTGGGAAGGGCCGCCGGGGCCGGGATCGAGGACCACTGTCACCTGCACGTGGTGCCGCGGTGGGAGGGGGATCACAACTTCCTGACGGTGCTGGGAGAGGCCCGGGTGGTACCCGAGGACCTCCCGGAGACCCGTCGGCGACTGATGGAAGGCCTTGCCGAGGAGGGGGAGCTGGCATGAAGACCTGGGGGATGGCCGTCATGACGGTGCTGATCGCGAGCCTGGGCGCCCCGGGCGCCTTGCGGGCCCAGTCCTCCGTGTCGGAGGGGTTCTACAAGGAGGGGGTGCGCCTCGGGGAGGAGGCGAGCCAGAAGGAGAGCGACGAGTTGATGAACGAGGCCCTGGCCCGCTTCCAGAAGGCCACGATGCTGGAGCCGAAGGTCTTCAAGTACCAGTTGAACCTGGCCTACGCCTATGACCGGCTGAATCGCCTGCCCGAGGCCCAGGCGGCCTACGAGGCGGCCATCGCCCTGGGCCCCAGGTCCGCCGAGGCATGGCTGGGCCTCGGGAGCGTGCTGTTCCGGTTGCGGTTCCTGGATGCCTCGGAGAAGGCCTACCGGAAGGCCCTGGCGCTCAATGCCAAGAGCGCCTCCGCGTACCTGGGCCTGGCCGGCATCGCGGTGGAACGGGACCAGTTGGACGAGGCCCTGAAGATGTACCGGGGGGCCCTGAAGGTGAACCCGAAGAGCAGCGAGGCGGCCTTCAAGGCGGCCAACATCCTCTGGCGGCAGCAGAAGTTCGACGAGGCGGCGGGACTCTACCGGAAGGACCTGGAGCTCCGGCCCAATCACGCAGAGGGCTGGCTGGGTCTGGGCCTCTGCCTGAAGGAGACCGGCAGCAAGGACGAGGCCCGGGCCGCGTTCCAGAAGGCCTGCCAGGGAGGGATCCGGCAGGCCTGTGCCCACTACAAGAAACTCGAGGAGCCCTGAGGACCTGGAGGCCCGTGATCGAGTCGCGTCCCCGGTGGAAACGGTTCTTCTTCCAGGTCTCCGGGGCAGTGGCATGTTCCGCGGCGCTGGAGGTCCTGAGCCTCCCGGATGCCGGGTGGTCCTGGGCGGCCCTGGTGGCTCCGGTGCCCTTGTTGTGGGTGCTTCCGGAACTGGGATTCGGAGGAGCCTTCCTGGCCGGATGGGCGGCGAAGGTTCTTGCAATTGCCGGGATCTTCCACTGGCTCATTCCCACCGCCATCGAACTGGCGGGGTTTCCCCTGGCCGGGGCGGTCGGGGTCTGGGTCGCCTTTTCCCTGGCCCAGGGACTCGTCGGAGGGGTGCTGGGACTCGCGATCCGGGGGACGTCGGACCTCCCCTGGCCCGGGCGATGGGTGGCCATTCCCCTGGCATGGGTCGCCGTGGACGCCTGGTTGCCCCACCTCTTTCCCTATGGCCTGGGCCACGCCTTCTGGCAATCGCCCGTCTGGATGCAGGGGGCCGAGGCGACGGGGATCGAGGGGACGACCTTCGTCGTGGTGCTGCTGGCGGCCGGACTGGTTGAGTGGCTGCGCCATCCCCGGGACCGTCGAGGCGTGGCCTCACTGGGCATCGCCATCGCAGTGGTCGCCGGGTGGCTGGGGCTGGGGGCCCTGCGGATGGAGCACGTCCTCGAGGCGGAGGCGGTGGCTCCCCGAATCAAGGTCCTTCTGGTGCAGCCCGACATTCAGCCGAGCAGGAAGACCCGTCGAGACGTCGAGACCCGGAGAGGCATCGAGGACCTCCTGATCCGTCTCAGCGATCAGGGAGGTGCCGCGTCCCACGACCTCGTGGTCTGGCCCGAGGGGGCCTGGCCCTGGGAATGGGACAGCCATCGGTCGGGGACCCTCGGTGACGAGGCCCGCCGGGGGGCCGCGGTGCTCGCTGACACCGTGGCGCGATGGCAGCGACCGGTCCTGTTCGGGACGATCACCCGTCCGGCCTCCCGGAGCCGCAACTCCCTGGTGCTGCTGGGCCCCGACGGCGTCGAGAAGGCCCGTTATGACAAGAGGCGCCTGCTGGCCTTCGGGGAGTACATGCCGCTTCGGGACGTCTTCCCGTCGATTCGGGGGCGAATCCGGGGAGTCGGGGACCTGGAGGAGGGGGACTCCTTCGTGCCGCTCGAGGTCGGACCCTTTCGGCTGGCTCCCTCGATCTGCTACGAGGCCATTCATGGGCCCTTCATTCGGGAGGCGGTCCGGGCCACCGGGGCCTCGATCCTGGTGAATCTGACCAACGACGGCTGGTTCGGCCCCTCGGGGGCGCCGGCCCAGCACCTGATGGTCCAGGTTCCCCGGGCGGTGGAGCAGCGGATCCCCCTGCTCCGGGACACGATGACCGGCATCTCGGCGGTGGTGGAGGCCTCGGGGGTCGTGGCCGTCCGGACCGGGATCGGGGAGGCCACCGCGCTGTCCGTGGAGGTCCCGGTCCCGGACCTGGGACCCACGCTGTTCCAGCGTCTTGGCCCCTGGTTTGCCGGGGCGTGCGGATGGTCGACCCTGGTGTTGATCGGGTGGGGCGTCGGGCGTCGCCGCCTGAGGCCGCCATCGTGACCGGTCCCGGGTCTCACCGGAGCGGGAAGAAGTCCCTGGCCACCACGACCGGGAACGAGAAGACCGTCTGCAGCAGCACGAAGCCGATCAGGAACACCAGCACGAAGAGCGACAGGAAGGTCAGAAGGTACTGGTGCCAGGGCCTTCGACGAAGAAACAGGCCCACCAGCAACAGGCCGATGCCGACGGACAGCAGCGCCAGCGTGATCAGCGCCCGGACGTCGATGGCAATCCAGCCCCCATAGACGGTGGCCCAGTCCATCTGCCCCTCCGGGGGCCAGCCTAGCCGGTCCCGCCAGGAGGATCAAGCCAGTGGGGTCTCTGATTCCCGGTCCCTGGGGTCTGAGTGACCGACCCCAGAATGACCGAAGACGCCAGGAAAACTGGACTTTTTCCGAGACAGGCGTATCCTACGCGCGACAGTCGACCCCGGAGGGTCGAGGAGGAGGAGATGAGTCTTCGGACGACGGTGTTCCTGGTCGTGGCGCTGCTGGGAGGCGGGTTGGGCCTCTTCTACAGCGGCAGTTCCACCGTGGATTTCACCAACCATCTGGACCGGCAGTTGCACCCGGTGTCGTGCAGCCTGCTGGCGGGCCTCCAGGAGTCAAGCCTGCTGGACGAGTCGGCGGCGGGGTGCAAGGCGGCCCTCTTCTCGCCCTACTCGTCCTTCTGGCGGGACCGCTACTGGGGAGGCATTCCCTGGTCCCTGCCGGCGATGGGGCTCTTCGGCTTTGCCCTGGCCCTGGCCCTCTGGGGTCTCGTCACGCGCCGGGGCCACGAGGTGGCCGTTTCCGTCGGGCTCATGACCGCCGGAAGCGTGGCCCTGATCTCCTCGGCGGTCTTCTTCAGCATCGCGATGGGGCAGTTGCACACGGTCTGCAAGACCTGCGTCGGGACCTACATCTCGTCGGTGCTGCTGGACCTCGGGGCCGTGCTGGTCTTCCTCTCGGCCTGGAAGGATCGCAAGGCGGCCGGGGACCAGGCGGACAGGCCGTCGGTCCGGGCATCCTGGATCGGGAGCCTGGTGGTGCTGGCGGAACTGGGCCTCGCGGTGGGGGTCCCGTTCCTGGTCTATCGGGCCGCGCTGCCGGACTACCAGAAGTACGTCACCCAGTGCGGAACCCTGAAGACCACCGAAGACAAACGGGGCGTGCTGTTGCCCCTGACCTCGGGGGATCCGGCTGGCAAGGTGCCGGCCGTGATGGTCGTGGACCCGCAGTGCCCGGCCTGCGCGGCCTTCCACCAGCGCCTCAAGGAGTCCCCCTGGTTCGATCGCCTGGCAATCCAGATCGCGCCGTTGCCGCTGGACAAGGACTGCAACTGGATGATGACCGACTCGATGCATCCCGGGTCCTGCCTCCTGACCCAGGCGATGATCTGCGCGAAGGATCGGGCCGGGGAGGTGCTCGAGTGGTCCTTCCAGCACCAGAAGGAATTCCGGCCCATCGACAAGGCCGATCGCCCGGCCCAGCGCATCCGGGAGGCCCTGCTGGCCAGGTGGCCCGAGTGGAAGGGGTGCCTGGACACCCCGGAGACCCGCATCGCCCTGACCAGCACCCTGAACTGGGCAGTGGACCAGAGCCTGCCGGTGCTGACACCGCAGCTCTACATCCAGGGGAAGCGGCTCTGCGACGAGGACACGGACCTGGGCCTGGAATACGCGATGACCCACCTGCTAGGGACCCGCTGACCCGACGGGTCCGGGAGGAGGAACGCCATGAAGATCGCATGGGTGGTCAATGGGGTGGTGGTGGCGGTGCTGCTGGTCTCGCTGGGTACGGGGACCCGGTCGATGGTCACGTCGGCGGCCCGGCGCCTGGAGACCGGGGAATCCCTGGAGGCAACGAAGAAGGCGGCGCCGGTCATCGCCCAGAAGGCCGAGGAGCCGTTCTGCACGCCGGAACTGAAGGAGACCCTCCGGCGCGTGCTGACCAACTGCGGGCTGATCGGTGGTGGACGCCGGGGCTGCCAGCCCAACGAACTCCGCAACGTGGCCCAGATCAGCGACCAGGACTTCAACACGCTCTTCAAGCCCCTGAGTCACCGGGCAGGCATCATCCTGTTCGACCCGGAGAAGGACGACCTGGACGAGGGGGCGAAGCAGTTGCTGGATCGCCTGTGGGCGGATCAGCGGGGGGCCTCCTGGTTCTTCGTGGTGGCCCGAGCCTCGACCGACGACACCGCCGAGCGGAACCGGGTCTATTCCCACCGGCGGGCCAACTCCGTGCTGTTCTACCTCCAGGAGCGGTTCAAGGACCCGGACCTCGAACAGAAGGTCGGCCTCCTGTGGCTCGGGGAGGAGTATGCCCAGTTGGACGCCTCCTTCTGTGACTGGAACCTCTCCCGCCCGGTGGAGGAGTGCCGGATCCCGGAACGGACCCGGGCCCAGGAGACCCTGCTGGCCAAGCGCCTGAACCGGAGCGCTGTGGTCTCCTGGATCGACTGCCGCCTGTAGCCGGTTTCCGGGATGGGATCCGGAGGAGGTCTGGTCGTGAGGTTCTTCGGCTACCTGTTGTTCGGGGCGACCCTGGGGGTGGTGGCCATCATCCTCTGGCCCTCCCTGCGGCCGTGGTTTGTCGCCGAGGAGGGGGGCCGGTCCCAGGCGCCGGTGGCGGTGCCTCAGCGGATCCTCGCCTCGGGCCCCGAGGGGCAGGGGGGGGACGCCGGACCCCGGCCCGAGGCCCGTCCCGGACCGGAGCCGGCACCTGCTCCGGGGGACCCGGGGGCACCGCCCGAATTGGCGACACTGTGCGACCGGCAGCCCTCCGAGAAGGAGGCCCGGGTCCTGGATCTGCCTCCGGGGGATCGGGTCCGGAAGGGCCCCGGCACTCCGGGAAAGGACTGGACCTGGGTGAACCTCTGGGCGGCCTGGTGCAAGCCCTGCAAGGCCGAGATGCCCGAGATCGACGCCTTCGTCCGACGAGTCCGGGCCGAGGGCGGATCCCTGCGCGTCCTCTTCCTCTCGCTGGACGACGATGAGCGCCAGTTGCGAAAGTACCTGGAGAGCGAGGACGGCCGCAATCTCGCCGGCGAGGTCCTCTGGGTGAAGGAGGAGTCGGTTCGGGGCCCCTTCTACGCGGCCCTCGGCGTTCAGAATCCGCCCACGTTGCCGGTCCAGGTGCTGCTGGACCCCAAGGGTCGGATGCGCTGCCTGCGGGTGGGCAGCATCACTCCGGCCGAATTGGATCGGGCCCGGTCCTCGTTCGGTTTCTGACCGGTCGCCGGGGCTACTCCGCCACGGTGTTCCGGGCCAGTCGCAGGTGGGTCACGTAGCCGATGGTCCTGGGCACCATCTCCTGGGTGCATCCCGCAACCAGGTAGCGCCCATCGAAGCGCTTGCCGAACCCCCGAACCTCCACGATGTCCCCGGCCGTGACCTCCGGGTCCCCTTCGTAGTCGATCTCGGCGGTCAGGTAGTCCAGCGAGAGCTGGGTGAAGACGGCCTTCGCGATGGCCTCGGCCTCCTCCTGGCTGTCCACGGGGCGGTCGGTGATCGTCAGCACCTTTCCCGCGGAACCCTTGCCGTAGAGCGCCTCGCCGGTGGCCTCCCAGCCGGGCTTCCCGGGCAGGCGCCAGGCGGCGTCGGTGGCGGTTCCCACGATGGCCTTCTTGTGCTTCGGGTCCCATCCTCGGACCTCGACGCGACTGACCTGGCGCACCGTGTTCAACTGGAACCGAGCCTCCTTGATCAGGCGCTCCTTCTCCCCACGGGGGGCCTCTCGGACCAGCACCCGGCGGGGCTCCCGGTTCACGTCGGGCGGGGCGAAGGAGAGTTGCTTGGGGTCCGCAGCGGCGTCGGCATCGACCACCCGGTCCACGTCCTGGCCCAGCCAGCGGATGAAGTGCCAGTCCGACACGTTGAACTGGGGGATGTAGGCCGTCCGGGCCCGGGGAACGTCCACCTTCCGGGCGCTCAACCCGTCCCGGGTGCCCTGGACCTCCTGGGCGTTGTTGATCACGTCCCGGACCGCGGTGGGCAGCAGGTCCTGCTGCTGGACCCCGTCTCCCCAGGTCTTCGAGGAGGTCCCCCGGGTGAGGCGGTGGGAGGGGTCGTAGCCCCCCAGGAGCAGTGTCGAGGTCCCCTCGTGTCGATAGTGGGGCTCGATGTAGTCGATCTCCCCCTTGAAGACCTGCTTTTCGGCACCGACGGGGCCCAGCAGGATCTCGATGGTCTTGCCCTCCTTGAGGTCGTCCACGAGCAGCAACTGGGCATCCTGGCGGAGGTCCAGGTCGAGGAGGAACATGTCCGGGGCGTCGAGGCGCTTGTCCACCTGGACCGACTCCAGACGGGCGGCAAAGGTCGGCGAGGACCCCCCGCCCGAGGTCCCCTCGACCTGGGTCTTGCCGTCGATCTTCACGATGCAGGAGCGGACCTGGGTTTCCGACGCAGCCATGGCTCGGTCCTCACTTCAGGATCGGGGGCACCAGCAGTCGGGTGCCCGGTTCCAGGTTCATCGGGTCGTCGATGCCATTGGCCTCGGCGATGCGCTTCCACTCCGAGGGGTCGTCGTATTCCCGCCAGGCAATGCTCTGGAGGGTGTCGCCGCGGCGCACCAGGTGGACCTTGGCGTGGTCCGGGGACTGGGGGTCCTTCTGCATCTGCCGGTCGATCGTGGTGGCCTCCACGAGGTCGATGGAGACCTTGGCCCGGACAGGCGTCCCGTCGGAGAGGAACATCACGTAGGAGACCTTCACCTTCTGGAGGTACCACTGGCACGAGTTGTAGTCGTCGTTCTCGGCCATGAAGGACCCCCACATGAACAGCAGCCGCGGGGGTCGGTGGAGGTCCGGGTCGAAGTGGGCCAGGGCCTCCAGGGCGTCGATGTAGACGGTCCGGACGTTCTCCTTGCTCTCATACGTGTCGAAGTAGAGTTCGCTGATCTGGAGGCTCCGGCTGGTCCCGTGGGTCCACTCCTTCTCTCCGGAGTCGGCCCCCTGGGTCGGGTGCTCCTGGAAGACCGTGGTCTTCTCCACGGAGATGGTCTCGGGGTTGAAGTGGAAGACGAAGTTCGCCCCCGTGTCCACCACGTGGAGATAGGCCTTCGCGAAGTTGCCGCCCGGCAAACCGCCTCCGTAGGAAACGGTGACTCCCGAATCACCGAGTTGTTTGCTAGGCATGGAAACCCCTCCGTTCCTTTTCCCGTTTCAGGCGTCTCAGGATGCGTTGAGTCATCTCGGCGGCCAGCCCCTCGAGGTCCAGGGAGGCCTGGCCTCGGGCGGTCTCCTCCCGGGCCTGTTGCGATGCCGGGTCCTGCGACTCGGCGGGGCGCCTCTCACCCGGACGGTCCCGGGAGGCCAGCGCAGCGGCGGAGACCGCCGAGACTCCGGTGGAGATCAGCGGCAATGTCCCGTGATATTTCGGTCCTGGGAGGTCCGAGGCCCCTCCGGCGGGTCCCGACGGGAGAGCCCCGATCCCCGGACCCGGAATCCCGGCGGGAAGGTGCGGGGCGGTCGTTCCCAGGGAGACCTCGACGAGCGGAGGGGAATCGGTCTCCGCGGGGCCCTCGGGCAGTCCCGGCAGGCGAGATCGCCCCGGCTCGGCCTGGACCCGGGCCTCGCCCTGATCCCCGAGGGAGCCTGCGACCAGCGCCGGGACTTCCTCGGAGAAGGGGGCCCCCGCAGGGGACCGCCTCCCTTCCTGGGGGGCCGGCGATCCCGGGCCTCGGAGGGAGCGATCCAGCGTCCAGGGTCCCGAGGTCCGTTCCGGACCCGCGGATCGGGAGGCCGCGGCGACGGTGGCGATCCAGGCCACCAGGTCCCCCGGGGAGGTGCCCTCGCGGTCGGTCATCGCGGCGGACCGGGGAATCGGCGGCATCGCCCCGAGGCTCCGGAACAGCGTCCGGACCAGGGGCGCCAGGGCCTCGGCCCGGGATCCTGCCAGGGACCCGATGCCTGGGTGATGGGGACCGTAGACCCCGGTGTCCCGCGTGGAAGGCGGCGCCTCGGGGAACCCCGGGACCATCCCGTCCCGAGGCCGTCGACCACCCTGGAGGTCGGTGGACCATCGCCAGGCGGCCATCGGTCCCGCGTCCCGGATCGACGCCGACATGCGTTCGGCACGACCCATCGGGAGTCGAAGCAGTTCGATCCCGGCCGGTTCCTCCTGGATCCGGTTCCAGGACCCTTCGTGGGGGGGGGCGACGACCGGAAGAATCTCCGGCTCTCCGCCGGGCGCCGGGAGGGGCTCGAAGGAAAGACCCTTCCTGCCGGAGGCCTGGCCCAAGGGCAGGCCGTCCCGAGAGGAGAGGCCGGGAGTTCCGGTCGCGATCCGGCGGACCCTCCTGTGAGGAGCGGCGGCCCCGACCAGAAGGCCCGACGACGACTCCCGGGGGGCGATCCGCCGGGAGGCGACCTGGGCGGACCGCCTTTCCAACAGCCCCTTCGATGCCTCGGCCAGGTGGGTCTGGAGGACCCGGGAGAGGCCCGGCGGGGATCGTCGCCCGGCCGGCCGGCGGGTCCCCGGGACCGGCGCTCCGGCGAGACGGGGAACCGGATGGGACGTTCGGGGGGACCCGGTCGGGGACCGGGGTCTGGAATCTTCCCGTGCTCGTTGGTCCAGTCCACTCACCGGTCGGGCAACGGATCCGGCAATCGCCGGGCGGGCCTTCCGGTCATCCCGGGAGAGGGCCTCCGGGGTCTCCGTTCGTTCGGGAAGTGCCACCCACTCGGGGTCGGGCGCCTCCCCGGCCCAGGACCAGGAGGGGCCTGGTCGGTCCTCCCCCTGGTCGGACGGGCGCACCGACACCAGCCAGCCAGCCGGTTCATCGGTCACGGCGGCCAGCGAGGGTCCCAGGCGCCATTCCGGGGTTTCGGCCGGTTCCTCGAACAAGATCGTTCCGGATCGGGGTCCCTTCCCCGGAGCCACTGGGCCGATGGCGGCGGCCCCCGCCGATTCCTGGCCCGCCGTGAGGGGGAGGCTCCGAGGCGTCCCGGATCCGGAACCCCCGAGGTCCCGGTCCTGGCCGGTCGAGGATCCTGGGTGTCCCTCCCCAGGGGCCCTGGTGCCGGGCGTCTGAACGAGGGGAAGGAAGGTCCGGTCGATCCACGGGTCGCTGAGGAACCCTTCCTGCGGAAGGCCCGCCGCAAGGGATGGGGATCGGTCGGCCTCCTCGAGGGACAGGGGATGAGGCAGGTCCCCTGCATTCCCGGCGACTCCTGTGGGTCCCTGGACCCGTTCGACCCCGGGGATCCTGGAGGTCCTCCGGGAGAGCGATCCGGTCGGGGCGATGGGATCCATCAGTCCAAGACGGTGCGATCCGCCGGGGATGCCTGGAAGCGGGCCTCCTGAGGAGGAGAAACCGGCGTCGGCAAGAGTTCGGGGGAGGTCCCCGACCGCCACCGCGGTCCGATTCATCGTCCCGGGAGACAGGATCCCGCTCCCGGAGAGGGGCGTCCTGGGAAATGCCGGGGACGGAGCGATTCGGCCTCCGGCGATCGTCCCCGGTTCCTGCGAGGAAGACCCGCCGGGACCCCAGGAAGGGGTTCCCGGGCGGGCAGCCTGACGGGTTTCCAATCCTGGGTGGGGGACCCGGGCATGGGCGGCCAGGCGACCCTCCGGCGAGGGGTGGGGGATCCTGGCATGGGCGGCCAGGCGGCGACCCTCCGGCGACCCTTCCCGGGCCCTCGGGGAGTCCAGCGATTCCCAGGGTGCCGCGTCCCGGGAAGGGACCAGACGGACCCACTCAGGGACCGGTGTCGAGGCAGTCGCATACATTGCCGGCAGCGACCCGACCAGGACCTCCCGCTGCAGGGCCTGGAGGGAGGACCCCATCGCGGCCAGGCGGGACTCCCCGTCCCCGGGCATACCCGACGAGTACCAGGCCTGTCGGGAAGACGGCACCAGGTCCTTCAGTCCCGCGGCATCGGAGGGCGCCAGTCCCGCCGGCAGCGCGATGGACCTTCCCGATCGGGAGAGGAAGGCGAACCGACCAGCATCCCTGGTCAAGGTCGGCTCGACAGGTCCCACGGCGCCCACCTCGGGACCCCTTCCGGCGACGTCGATTCCCGGGCCCCACAGGACCGGGACCGGCCGGCCCTCCCGGCTCCGGGGGACCAGGGAGAACCCCGCGTCCCTCGCGTCTGCCGGACGGTCCGACGGCGTCGCGGTGATCCGGATCAGCGTGGCGAGGTCCACCGAGGAGAGCAGCGAGGGCATGGGGATCGCGGCCCGGGCCTCCGGGGTCTCCGGACCCCATGGGGTCCCGGCGCCCAGGACCCCGACCACCGGGGCCAGGGCAGCGGATCGGAGACGCAGGGCCTGCAGCAGTCCGATCCGTCCCGGGGAGGGAGGAGCAACGGGGCGTGCCAGGGTGCGAGGACTTCCAACAGGTCGGCCTCCGGCAAAGACCCGGGTCGAAGCCAGCCGACCCGGAACCGGGGCCCGGGATGCCCGTCGGGCCGGGGCCGTCGCCGCGACCGACCGCTGGGGCCCGGGCGGCGTCAGGCCGGCCCCCGCCTTCCGGGAGGCCCGGGATGCGCCTGGACGAACGGTCTGTTCCCCTCTCGGGGCCTTGCCGGTTCTCCGGGCACCTGTCGCGGCCTCGGTCCTTCGTCCCCGGCGGCTGGTGGTCGCGAGGACCTCCGGGGCCTCTTCCTCCGGGGGGACCTGGAGGTGAAGGATCTCCCCCTCGGGGGCTTCGGAGGCGAAGTCCCAGAATCCGGGCTCCCCGGCGGGGAAGAATCCCTCCACCAGGGACCGGATCCCCGAGACCAGCGGCGGTTCCCGGTCCAGGTGCGTCGTCAGGGATCGTTCCTGCAGGAGGGCCCACAGGGGCCAGCGGTCCGGACCGATGGAGGTCCGCCCGGCCAGCAGCGGCATCCGCCTCAGGACGCCCATCCGGATGTCTGGATCCCCCCGATCGGACATCTCGAACCCCCGCGCTACCCGCCGGCCTTGTACTCGAACCGGTCGTACTGGATCTCGATCTCCTCCACCGCCACCTGGTTGTCCATCCCGTTGAAGCCCGGGCCCGAGTAGCGGGTCATGAAGGCGCCGAAGAGGTCATAGCGGCCAATCTCGGCCCCCTGCTCGTTGCGGACCAGCACCGAGACCGTGACCCGTTTCAGGGCCTTCTTGCCGCCGTCCAGCAGGGCCTTCATCCAGTCCAGGAACTCGCTGTTGGAGGAAAAGAAGCCCTTCTTGAGCACCAGCGGAGTGAAGGAACCGGGGCCGATCAGGCTGACCCGGTGGGCGTTGTTGCCCCCCTCGAAGAACTGCACCGGGTCCGACCTCCACTCCAGGCCCCGGGCCTCCCGGAACTTGCCGCAGCGGATGCCGTCGATCTCCACCTGGAAACTGAAGCCGACGTCGGGGTCCGCCCTCGAGGAGCGAACAGGCGGCTGCTTCTTCGCCATGGATTGCCTCCCCCGGGGCCCTCCTCCGGGGCCCGCCGGATCATGCGCCCTCGTCCTTTTCTTGCATTTCCTGGGCCAGACGGAGGACCAGGAACTCGGTGGGCCGCACGGGGGCCACTCCCACCTCCACCAGCAGGCGGCCGGCGTCCCGCTCCTCCGGGGGGTTGTTTTCCTCGTCGCACTGGACGAAGAAGGCCTCCTCGGGAGTCTCGCCCCGGAACCAGCCCTGGCGCCAGACCTTCATGAGGAAGTCGGTGACCAGGCGGTTCACGGTCTTCCAGAGGCCCGGGAGGTTGGGTTCGAAGACCACCCACTGGAGGCCCTCCCCGAGCACCTTCTGGATGGCGTTGATCTCCCGCCGGACGTTGATGTACCGGAAGGAAGGGTCGCTGCTGACGGTCCGGGCTCCCCAGGGTCGGATGCCCCGCGTGCCCTGGGAGACCAGACAGTTGATTCCCTCGGCGTTGAGCAGACCCATGTCCTCTTCCCGGACGAGGAAGGAGAGGTCCTCGACGTCCTCCAGGGGGTCGTTGGCCGGGGGGCGGTGGACCCCGATCGCGCGGTCGCAGCGGGCGATGAGCCCGGCGATGTGCCCGCTGGGAGGCTGGAGGTGGCGCCGTCCATCGCGCTGCTGCACCAGCCAGGGGAAGTAGAGGGCCCCCTGGCGGCTGTCGAAGGACAGGCGGTACTCCCGGGTGGCCTCCAGGCTCTCCGGAAACGGGGAATCCAGCAGCACGAAGCGATCGTTGAGCCGCTCGGCGGCCGCAAGCATCGCCTCGTGGACCATCTCGACGTCCTTTCGGGTCGAGAAGGGCATCCCCTCGACCCCGGCGTTCCGCTGGAAGAGCCAGAGGACATCCGGTGCGGCCAGCAGGTCCACCTCGGGAACCTGCTCCAGGGCTCCAAGACCCGTCCGTCCACCCAACTGGCCACTCATGCCCACGAAGTCGTCGGGGGTCACGTTCCACAGGCCGTCGGCGCCTCCCGCCAGGGGAAGGTCTTCCACCGCGGCCGGCAGGTCCTCGGCCGTCGGCGGTCGGTCCAGTTCCCCCGGACGGCGGATCACCGTCGCGGCGATCAGGCGCGACCGCTCGGCCACGACCCGTTCGATGAACTGGGGACTGGCAGGGTTCAGGGACAGGTCCGCAAAGACCTCCTTCCGGAAGGGAGACTGGACCCGGAGCCGAAAGTCCACCGTCTCCACCTCGGTCGGGGCGCTGGCCGAGAAACCGGTCTCCAGGGGCTGGTCCTCCCGGAAGGACAGGCGCTTGCCCTCGATGGACACCAGGTGCCGCCAGGCCTCGTTTCGGCCATCCTGGATGCGCACCAGCACACCGGGCCGGAGATTGTGGGTGGACCGGACCGTCACCGACGTGTCCCCCGGCTCGGCGTCCAGGGTCAGGAAGGTCTGGGCCTGGGGCGGGGGCCGGTCGATGGAGACCCGGAGGTCATTGCCCCAGGACCCCTCCGAGAGGGCCCGCAGAAACAGGCGGGAGGTCTGGGTCCCGTCGGTCAGCGTGCAGGCGGCCACGGCGGCCGGGTCCCCGGGAGCCAGACCGAAGCGATGGGCCACGCGGACCACCCAGGCCTCCTGGCCCCCGTTCTTGAAGAAGCCCTCGATGGCGGCCTGGAGGAAGCCTCCCTCCCGCAACTCCCCAAAGACCTCCCGGAACTCCTCAGGCGACGAGATGCGCACGGGACGATCCGTGGGGCCCCGCTGGGCCAGACCCAGGATGCCCAGCACCCCGGTCCTTCCCAGTGCAAGGCCTTCGGGGGCGCGCTCCGAAGGCTCGGAGTAGATGCCAGGCGGACGAACATCAGCCCCAAACGCGGTCACGGGAGCCCTCCTCCGGTTGGCGGCCCCGGGTCAGCCCAGGCGGGTCTTGTTGATCTCCTTGTTGATCTCGGAGATCTCCTTGACCCAGACCTGCCGCTCCCGGTGCTCCATCTCCAGGATCTCGTCCGGGGACCAGTGGAAATGATAGGCGATGTAAGCTACCTCCTGGTACAGTTTGTCCAGGGGGTAGCTTACAATTCCCCCACGTTCAGTTCCCCTCCCAGGTCCACCTCGAAGGCATGCTTGCACTCCGGACAGGTGACCTTGACGTGGGCGGTGCCGTCCTCGTTGATCCGCCGGTAGAAGTCCTGCAGATAGGCCAGGTCCGAGGCGAACAACTCCTCGATCACCGAGGGGTTGATGGACTTCAGGTCCCCCAGCCGGGTGATCACCCGCGACAGCAGGATCACCACGAGGTAGGCCCGGTTCTGCTGGACCCGGTAGTCCTGCAGCGGAAGGATCTCGTCCTTCGCGTTGGCCAGGCGCATCACCCCCTTCTTGTGGACCTTGCCGTCCTTGTCCACGTAGCCCCGGGGCAGCGTGAATTCGAACTCGGTTCGGAATGCCATGGATGCTCCTGAGAGAAGGAAAGGGGGCGCCCCGGAGGTCGCACGGACCGCCGGAGCGCCCCCTGGTCACGCCGGAATCACGCGCGCTCGATCTTCTCGACCGCCAGCTCGATCTCCTCGACGTTCACGTCGTTGCCCTTGCCGTCCAGCGAGAAGCCCTTCCACTTGCAGGGCCAGGCCTCGAAGAAGTTGTAGCGCATGATCTCGACGCCGTCGTCGTCGCACAGCACCACCGACCCGGACTTGCGCTCGACCTTCCCCTCGATGACCTTCTTCCGCCACTGCCACAGCTCGTCGCTGTTCACGTAGCCGCGCTTCAGCACCACGTTGGAGTACTTGGTCCGTCCCGGCCGCTTCCGCAGGATGATGTCGTCGCCGTCCTGGTACTCGATGATCTCGGTCTCCGAGTCCAGGCCCTCGACGTTGCGGAAGGCCCCCTGGGTGACCCCCTCGATCTCGATCTTGAAGTTGAAATTCCCGATGTGATCGAACTTCCTCCGGTTGGCCATGGGTACCTCCTACAAGCAGAAAGAAACGCCACCGCCCCGGCACCTGCCGGGACGAAACCCCGCTCTGTCAGGACCCGGGGCGGTGGTTCCGGGGTCGGGACCCCGGCCCGTCTCCCGGTCCGGCCTACTCGGACACCTCGCCCCCGGCGGGCATCTGCCCGATCCGGAAGATCACGAACTCCGCCGGCTTCACCGGGGCCATGCCGACCTCGACGATCAACTGGCCCGCATCGATCACCTCGGGCGGATTCGTCTCGGCGTCGCACTTCACGAAGAAGGCCTCCTCGGGGGTCTTCCCGAAGAGGGCGCCCTGGCGCCACAGCCGCATCAGGAAGGCGCTCAGGTCCCGGACGACCCGCTTCCAGAGCCGCTCGTCGTTCGGCTCGAAGACCACCCACTGGGTGCCGATCTCGATGGACTGCTCCACCATGTTGAAGAGCCGCCGGACGTTGATGTAGCGCCAGGAGGCGTCGCTGCTGATCGTGCGGGCGCCCCAGACCCGGATGCCCCGGTTCGGGAACGCCCGGATGCAGTTGATCCCCTTCGGGTTCAGCAGGTCCTGCTCGCCCTTCGTGACGTTGTAGCGCAGGCCCAGGGCCCCCCGGACCACCTCGTTGGCCGGGGCCTTGTGGACGCCCTTCTCCCCGTCGCTCCGGGCATAGATGCCCGCCATGTAGCCCGAGGGCGGCTGGTAGATGTTGCCCTTCACCGGGTCATAGACCTGGATCCAGGGGAAGTAGTAGGCGCCATACTTGGAGTCCCGGGGCTTCGGCACCTTGTCCACGCCGCCCTTCTCGATCACCTCGGGGGAGTCGAGGATCGCGAAGCGATAGCGCATGTTCTCGCAGTGGGACAGCACCGCGTCCTGGATCACCGGGTCCGTCTGGCCCGGGGCGGCGACGATGTTGATGTCCTCGATCTCCTCGAGGGCCTTCAGGCCGGTCCGGGCCCCGGGGCCCTGGTCCACGCCGACGTAGAGGGCGGCCTTGCTCGAGACCTCCTCGCCCCGCTCCTTGGCCTGCTCCAGGGTGCCCACGTTGACCACGTAGCAGCGGCCGCCGCCGTTGTTGAAGAACCCGTAGACCGCATGGGCCAGATACTCGCTGTGCTGGAAATCGCCGAACTGCTTCGTGAACTGGCTCCAGTTGGTGATCAGGACCGGCTGGTTCACCGGCCCGACCTGGCACTCCCCGACGAAGGCGGCGGTGCTGGTGCCCACCATCTCCAGGGGTTTCGTGCCGCGATCGACCTCTTCCACGTAGACGCCGGGGGACAGGTACGACGTTGCCATTCGATCCTCCTTGCGAGTTGCTGCCTCTCCTCTCTCGAGGGCCCCGGCCCCTCCTTCGCAGTCACGGCGCCTCGCGGGTGCCGTGCACTGCAAGATCCCTGCCAAGAACCCTCCTCAGTTCCGAAGACCGTCGGTCGCTCTCCACGCGGAACTTCACGTAGTAGAACAGCGACGGCCGGACCTCCTCGTTCAACGAACGCCAGAACGACACCGACTCGTTGAAGTCGGCCTGGAGATTCGGGAAGACGTTCACCTTGTCGTCCGGGAAGAACGAATCCCCCTTCAACTGGCTCCCGAACAGGATCGGGTTCTCCAGGAAGGTCTTCACGATCAGCCCCAGCAGCAGGTTCTCCTCGTTGGGGGTGTTCCCGAAGACCGAGACGATGAACTGGGCGTGGAGATAGACCGGCGCGTCCTGGTAGTACTCCACCAGGCGGCCCTCCTTGTCGTAGGTGGTGACCAGCGAGTCGGTCCGCTCCTTGTATCCCGGGGCGTAGGCCAGATGGTACAGGAACAGGTTCACCGTGGGCAGGGACTTGATGTTGTCCTTCTTCGGGCGGTCGTTGGATACGGTGACGGTGGTGAAGCCGGCGGCCTTGAAGGACTCCTTGAGCAGTTCCTTCAGGGACTCGCCGATGTCGCGCACCACCTCGAACTGGCTCATCGCGAGAGGTCTTTCCTTGTCAGGGCTCTCGTTGATAGCAGGTCGGGAGGCCCTTGTCAAATCCCGGTCCCTGGGAACCCCTCAAAGTTGCAGCGGAAACGGGTCTGGAGACCCCTGGCCGGGACGCGAACTTGCGGAAAGGCCTGGGGTCATGAAACCCCAGGGGACCGGAGGCCCCGGGGGCCGGGCCTCCGGGGAAGCGGGTCACTCGGGCCGCGGGACCCCGAAGCCCGACGGTCCGCCGGGGCGGACCTCCAGCGTGTAGACCGACGACCCCTTCAGGGCCTCGATCTCGACGAACCAGTCGCCCGGCTGCAGCCGGGTCTCCGGGAGGGTGTCCATGGCGGCTCCCGGGGTGTGGGAGACCTCGCCGACCACCGCGCCGAAGCGATCCCGGAGGCGCCAGCGGGCCCGGATCGAGGAGTCGTCCCAGTGGATCGTGATCACCACGGGCACGGCCTGGGGCAGGGAGAACCGCTTGTTGTCCACCGGGTCGTCCTTCGAGGAGACCTTGTCGTCCACGGTCCACCCCAGGGGGATCTCCGCGGCCCCGGACCGGGTCTCGTCCCCGGTCCGCTCGGCGCCTCCGCAGGCGATCCACGGGACCAGGACCAGCAGGATCAGTCGCTTCATCGGGGGCCCTCCTGATCGGCGACGGGCCTAGCATTTCCGTAGCACCGGGGGATGTCAATGGCCCCGGATTCCAGCCGATTCGGGGACAGGCGCGGAACGGCCCGCGGCGGAACGCGGTCTCGGGGTCATCCCGGAAGGACCTGCCGCAGGGTCACGCCGGTGTGGGAGTCCTCCCGGCGAGCCAGTTCCTCCGGCGTCCCGGTCGCCACGACGTGGCCCCCCTGGTCCCCGCCCTCGGGGCCCAGGTCCACGATGTGGTCCGCGGTCTTGAGGATCTCCAGGTTGTGCTCGATCATCAGCACCGTGTTGCCGGCGTCCACCAGCCGGTGCACCACCTCCAGCAGGCGCCGCACGTCCTCGAAGTGGAGCCCGGTGGAGGGCTCGTCCATCACGTAGAGCGTGCGTCCGGTGGCCACTCGTGCCAGTTCCCGGGACAACTTGATGCGCTGGGCCTCGCCCCCCGAGAGGGTCGGGGAGGGCTGTCCCAGGTGCAGGTACCCCAGTCCCACGTCCTGGAGGGTCTGCAGGATGCGCCGCAGGGGCTTCTGGTGGACGAAGACCGTTGCCGCCTCGTCGATGGTCAGGTCCAGGACCTGGGCGATGTCCAGGTCCCGGTAGCGGACCCGGAGCGTCGCCTCGTTGAACCGGCGGCCGTGGCACTCCTCGCAGGTGACGAAGACGTCGGGCAGGAAGTGCATCTCGACCCGGAGCACGCCGGCCCCCTGGCACCGCTCGCAGCGGCCTCCCCGGACGTTGAAGGAGAAGCGTCCCGGGGCGTAGCCGTAGGTCCGGGCCTCCCGGGTCTGGGCAAAGAGGGATCGGATGTGATCGAAGGCCTTTGTGTAGGTCGCCGGGTTGCTCCGGGGGGTCCGGCCGATGGGCTCCTGGTCGATCACGACGATCTTGTCCAGGTGGTCCAGTCCCTGGAGGTCCCGGTAGGGCAGGGAGACGGTCCGTGCGCCCATCAGGGCCTTCTGGACCGCCGGGCAGAGGGTCTCGGTGACCAGGGAGGACTTGCCGGCCCCCGAGACGCCCGTGACCACCGTGAAGGCCCCGATGGGGACCCGGAGGTCGATGCCCTTGAGGTTGTGGCCGGTGGCCCCCCGGAGGACCAGGAAGGACTTCCCCTTTCGGCGCCGGGTCGGGACCTCGATGCGCCGCCGTCCCGACAGGTAGGCCCCCGTCAGGGAGTCAGGGTCCTCGAGCATCCGGTCCGGCGGGCCCTCAAAGGTGATCCGGCCCCCCTGCCGCCCGGCCCCGGGTCCGAACTCGATGACGTGGTCCGCGGCCAGGATCGCGTCCCGGTCATGTTCCACGACGACCACGGTGTTGCCCAGGTCTCGAAGGCGCCGGAGGGTGTCCAGGAGCCGGCCGTTGTCCCGGGGATGGAGCCCGATCGACGGCTCATCCAGGATGTAGGTGACGCCGGTCAGTTCGCTGCCCATCTGGGAGGCCAGACGGATGCGCTGGGCCTCTCCGCCTGACAGGGACGCGCCTCCCCGGGCCAGCGAGAGATAGCCCAGGCCCAGGTCCTCCAGCAGGGTCAGCCGGGAGAGGATCTCCTTGAGGAGGTCCGCGGCGATCTGCGCCCGATGGCCCGGGAGGTCCAGCGCCAGCAGTTGCTGCCGCAGTCGGGAGATGGGCATCTCCCCCAGGTCGGCGATCCCGAAGGGCCCCACCCGGACCGCCAGGGCCTCGGGTCGCAGGCGTCGACCCCCGCAGGCCTCGCAGGGGCGATCCGTCAGGAACCTCTGGTAGAAGGCACGCATCTCCTCGGACCGGGTCTCCCGGAGCCGGCGCAGCAGCTGGTTCGCGACGCCCTCGAAGCGGATCGCGATGGAACCCTTGAAGGACCGGGAGTTCCAGGCGATGTCCACCCGCCGGTCATCGCCGTGGAAGATCAGGTCCTGGTGCCGTTTCGGGAGGTCCCGGAAGGGACAGTCCAGGTCGATGCCGTGGCGTCGGGCCAGGCTCTGGAGGACCTCCCCGGTCCAGCCCCCCTCGTCCTCCAGGGCCCGGGACCAGGGAGCCACGGCCCCCTGGCGGAGGCTCAGGCTCGGGTCGGGGACCACCTTGGCCGGGTCGATGGTCAGCGAGGAGCCGAGGCCGTTGCAGGCGGGACAGGCGCCGGCGGGGTTGTTGAAGGAGAAGAGTTGCGGCGAGAGTTCGGGGAAGGAGAGCCCGCAGGCCTCGCAGGCCAGGTGCTCCGAGAAGACGACCTCGGGGCCGTTCTCTGGCAGCACGACGACCCGCCCCTTGCCGACCCGGAGGCAGGTCTCGATGCTGTCGGTGAGCCGGGCGGCGATTCCCTCCTTGATCACCAGGCGGTCCACCACCACGTCGAGGTCGTGCTTCCGGTTCTTGTCCAGTCCGGTGACGTCCGAGAGGTCCGCCACGACCCCGTCGATCCGGACCCGGACGTACCCGTCGGCCCGGAGGGAGGCCAGCAGGTCCCGGAACTCGCCCTTCCGGCCCCGGGCCAGGGGGGCCATCAGCACCACCTTGACCGGCGCCGAACCGTCGGCGCCCATCGCCAGCACCTCCCGGACGATCTGGGCGGGGTCCTGCCGGGCCACCGGGAGGCCGCAGGAGTGGCAGCGCTGCTCCCCGACGCGGGCGAAGAGGACCCGGAGGTAGTCGTGGACCTCCGTGATGGTCCCCACGGTGGAACGGGGATTCGACGACGCCGATTTCTGCTCGATGGCGATGGTCGGGGTCAGTCCCCGGATGCTGTCGTACCGGGGCTTCTCCAGTTGGCCCAGAAATTGCCTTGCGTAGGCCGAGAGGGACTCGACGTAGCGCCGCTGCCCCTCGGCGAAGAGGGTGTCGAAGGCCAGGGAGGACTTCCCGGACCCCGAGACTCCCGAGAGGACGACGAGGCGGAACTTGGGGATGACGACGTCGATGTGGGCCAGGTTGTGCTCCCGGGCTCCGGTGATGACGATGGCATCCTGGGACATGGGCACCTCCGGCGGGCAGATGATAGGTACGATGGCTTCCCTTGGAAAGCGACGGCGAGGGCCAGGAACCGCCGGAGGTTTGCCGAACCCGGGGCCCGGGTGCTACCCTTGACGGGCTGGTGACGCGGAGGGCTGGGGAATGAGACTGCGCCATGCCGGTGCGACGGACGTGGGCCGGAAGCGAAACCACAACGAGGATCGGTATCTCATTCAGCCCGAGGACAATCTCTTCGTGGTCTGTGACGGCATGGGTGGACACGCCAGCGGGGAGGTCGCCGCCCAGCGCGCCGTGGACGAGATCTCGAAGTTCTTCGCCGAGAGCCGGACAGACCGGGAGATCACCTGGCCCTTCAAGCCGGACCGGAAGGTCAGCGACCCCGAGGCCGAGCTGGCGGTCAGCATCAAGATGGCCAACTGGCAGGTCCACCAGATGGCCGCAGAGGACCTGCGCTACAAGGGCATGGGGACCACCTGCGTGGGGATCCACGTGGAGGGGACCCAGGTGGCCATCGCCCACGTGGGGGACTCCCGCTGCTACCGGATCCGGGACGGGCGCATCGAGCCGATGACGGTCGATCACAGCCTGATCGAGGAGTACCGGCGGATGGCCCAGGTCACCGAGGAGGAGGTCAAGAACTTTCCCCACAAGAACATCATCCTCCGGGCGCTGGGGATGAAGGAGCGGGTCGAGGTGGAGACCCGGCTGGAGGAACTGCGGGTCGGGGACATCTACCTGCTGTGCTGCGACGGCCTCTCGGGGGAGGTCGAGGACCAGGAGATGCTGGCGGTGGTCCGGGAGATGGGGCATGACCTGGACCGCTGCTGCAAGGAACTGGTTGCCAGGGCCAACCAGCACGGGGGCCGGGACAACATCACCGTGGTCCTGGTCAAGGCCGAGGACGAGCGGGGGTCCTGAGGCCCGCTGGTCCGGAGCCGACCTCTTCTTCCACGGACTCGACGGGAAGCGGAATCGGGCGGGTCCTCCAGGGCCTGCCGGGAGGCGAGGCAGACCATGCCGGGGATCGAGGACCATTCGGGAGAGGTGCAGGCGACGCTTGCCCGGGAGATGGGCCTGTCGTCGGGACGGGTGGCCGCGACGCTGCGGTTGCTGGCGGACGGCAACACGGTGCCCTTCATTGCCCGGTACCGGAAGGAGGCCACCGGCGGGCTTGACGAGGTGCAGATCCGGGCGATCCAGCAGCGCCACGAGGCACTGGTGGACCTGGAGCGACGTCGCCAGACGGTCCTCCAGTCCATCGAGGGCCAGGGGCGGCTCACCGAGGCATTGCGGGACCGGATCCTGGCCTGCGGGACCCGGGCGGCCCTCGAGGACCTCTATCTGCCTTATCGGCCTCGGCGCCGGACCCGGGCCTCCGTGGCCCGGGAGCGGGGGCTCGAGCCGCTGGCGATGCGGATCCTGTCCCAGGACCTCCGGGGAGACCCGGGTCAGGAGGCCCGATCCTTCGTGGATGCGGCCCGGGAGGTGCCGGACGCCGAGGCGGCTCTGGCCGGGGCCCGGGACATCGTCGCCGAGGAGGTCTCGATCCGGGCCGATGTCCGGGCCGTCGTCCGGGAGGAGACCCGTTCCCGGGGGATCCTGTGCAGCGCGGCCATCCCGTCGAAGACCCGGGAACCGACCCGGTACGATTCCCTTCAGGACGCCCGGCAGCCCCTGTCCCGGGTTGCTTCCCACCGCTATCTGGCCATGCGTCGAGGGGAGCGAGAGGGGGTCCTGCGGGTGCGGATCGAGGTGGACGAGGCGTGGTTGCTGCAACGGATTCTGGGGATCGTCGGGGCGGTGCTCCAGTCGCCCTGGCATGGGGACCTGGTGGCGGCGGTGGAGGACGGCTTCCGGCGGTTGCTGGTGCCGTCCATCGAGAACGAGGTCCACCGGGAGGTCACCGAGTGGGCGGAACGGGAGGCGGTGGAGGTCTTCGCGGCGAACCTCCGGGAACTGCTGCTGGCACCCCCCCTGGGGGCCCGGCCGGTGATCGGCGTGGACCCGGGACTCCGGACCGGGTGCAAGGTGGCGGCGGTGGACGGGACCGGCCGGCTGCTGGGCCACGGGGTGATCTTCCCCCACACGGGCGGGGAGGACCGGGCCCGGGCGGACTTCCTGGCGATGGTCCGACGGCACCGACCTGCGGCGGTGGCAGTGGGCAACGGCACCGCGGGTCGGGAGACCGAGGCCTTCCTGCGCGAGGTCCTGGAGACCGGGGAGATTCGGGACGTGCCGGTGGTGACGGTCTCGGAGGCCGGGGCCAGCGTCTACAGTGCGTCGGACCTCGCACGGGAGGAGTTCCCGGACCTGGACCTGACGGTCCGGGGGGCGATCCACATCGCCCGGCGCCTCCAGGACCCCCTGGCGGAACTGGTGAAGGTGGACCCGAGGGCGCTGGGGGTCGGCCAGTACCAGCACGACGTCGACGAGGGGCTGCTGAAGCGTCGCCTGGACGAGGTGGTGGAGTCCTGCGTGAACCGGGTCGGGGTGGACGTGAACACCGCCAGTGCGAGCCTGCTGTCCTACGTGTCGGGCATCGGCCCGGCCCTGGCCCGGAGCATCGTCGAGGTCCGTCAACGACAGGGGCCCTTCCGGAACCGGCGCCAGCTGGCCGAGGTGCCCCGCCTGGGTCCCCGGGCCTTCGAGCAGGCGGCAGGCTTCCTGCGGGTCCGGGGAGGCGACCACCCCCTGGACGCCACGGCAGTGCATCCGGAGCGGTATCCCCTGGTGGAACGGATGGCCCGGGACCTGGGGCTTCCCCTTGCCGCGCTTCCGGGCAACGCCGGGGCGGTGGACCGGATCGACCCTGGGCGCTACGTCGGCCCGGAGGTGGGGGAACCGACCCTCCGGGACATCCTGGAGGAGTTGAAGCGCCCAGGACGGGACCCCCGGGAGACCTTCGAGCCCCTTCGGTTTCGGGAGGACGTCCGGCGACTCGAGGACCTCGTGCCGGGAATGGTGCTGGAAGGCGTGGTGACCAACGTGACGGCCTTCGGGGCCTTTGTGGACGTGGGCGTTCACCAGGACGGCCTCGTGCACGTCTCCGAACTGGCGGACCGGTTCGTCCGGGACCCGGCCGAGGTGGTCCGGGTCGGGCAGCGGGTCCAGGTGCGGGTGATCGCCGTGGACGTGCCCAGGAGACGGGTCTCCTTGAGCCGGAAGGGGCTGGTGGGGACCTGAACCCGGCACGTGGGGGAAACGGGTCTGGATCCGGTCGCGGATCCGGGAGGGCTCTCCTATACTGCCGCCGGGCTGGACAGGGATCGGGAGGCGAGGATGCGAGGCGTGAGACGGAGGGCCTGGGGATCGCGGTGGTGGGTCGCGGGCCTGCTGCTGTGGGGTTGCTCCTCTGGCGGGGACCTCCCGGGAGGGGACCCGGGGGCAGGCGACCCCGGGGCGGACGAGTGGAGGGACGTCCCGGGGGACCCGGGGCAGCCACCGGACCTCCCGGACGGGAGGGACCTGACGGGAGACCCGGGACAGGACGAGGCGCCGGACGTCCCGGACCTGGCCCAGGAGGTACCGGATGACGTGTCGGACCCAGGCGATCCGGGGCCGGAACTGCCTCCTCCCGAGCCCTCCTGCCACGGGGAGGTCTGCGCGGCCGACGCCGATCATGCTCCCTCTCCCAAGGACTTCGGGCCGTTCCCGGTAGGGGTCCGGCGATACGTCTTCGTCGATCCCGGCAATCCCAATCCCGACGGGTCCCCGCGGGTGCTGAAGACCGAGGTCTGGTATCCCGCCGCCGAGTCCGCCCGGGGCCAGCCGGGCTACGCCTACGACATCAAGGCCGACGCCACCGACGCCGTGCGGGAGAAGTACCGGGACGTGGACCTGGGGGTCTATCCCACCACGGCGGTCTGGGAGGCGCCGGTGCGGGTGGGGGATCGACCCTGGCCCCTGGTCCTCTTCAGCCACGGGGCCTTCGGGATCCGCTACCAGACCGTCTTCCTGACGGTGGTGCTGGCCTCCCACGGCTACGTGGTGGTGTCCCCGGACCACCAGGACAACACGCTCTATGAGATCCTCATGGCCGGGTGGGACCCGGCGACGCTGGTCGAGTCGGCCCTTCGCCGCCCCAACGACCTGCTGTTCCTGATGGACGAGATGGCCCGGAAGGTGGCGGACCCCGAGGACCCCTTCTTCGGCCGGGTGGACCCGGAGACGGTGGGCGTCACGGGGCACTCGTTCGGGGGGCTGACGGCCTACGTGATCTCCGGAGACCCCCGGGTGAAGGCCCTGGTGCCGATGGCCCCCGAGGGGTCGATGGTGGACATCCTGGCGCCGGAGTGGGGATCCCCTCCGATGGCCGAGACCAGCATTCCCACCCTGATGATGGGGGGCATGATGGACCGGACACTGGACTACGAGACCTCCCAGTGGAATCCCTGGAACGAGCAGCGTCCGCCCAAGTGGTTCCTGTCGGTTCGACGCGGGGGCCACTACACCTTCACCGACATCTGCCGGATGAACCTGGAGGGGGTCAAGGACCTGTGGTCCGATGCGGGGGACGCCCTGAAGGACGGGTGCGACCCGGTGAACAACTGGTCCTACGTCGAGGCCCAGAAGGCCATCAATCAGTATGCCATCGCGTTCCTGAACCGCTTCCTGCGGGGCAGCGAGGGGTCGGCCCGGTACATGACCGCCGAGGCCGGGGCGATCTACGGCGACGAGGTCACCTTCTACGCCGTGCCGGAGTGACCGCGGCCCCTCGGGCCGGGGTGTCGGTCACGGGGTTTCCGATCTGCGCCAGGGCCAGGTGGAGGGGCCGTCCATTCTCGGGCCAGCCGGCCGGAGGGGCCTGGAGACGCCCGGGGCGGCAGCGGTAGGGGGCCCGGAAGGACTCGGGCAGGCGCCGCCACCATCGTTCCGGGTCCCCGGTGATGGCGATCCCCTGGAGGTGGTCCGCCAGGTCCGGCACGAGGCGGGGCAGGTCGGCGGGGTCTCCGGTGCGGATCACCTGCAGGACCCGGTGCCCCGGCGAGGGGCGCAGGGGTGGAACGCCCGTCGGCAGCACTGCCAGGGTCGGGGTCAGGGCGCCGGGAGGGGACCAGCACGAGCCTCCGGGGCCGGTGGTCCGGTCCTTGAGGGCCTCGACCTGCAGGCGCAGCCACCCACGAACCTCCAGGGACGGCGGCCGCACGGGCCAGCGAAGGGTCTGGCGGGACAGGGCCTCCCGGAGGTCGGCCAGCAGGCAATCTCCCTGGGCTCCGGGACCCAGCACCAGGAGGGTCGGGGAGAGACATCCCCCCTGGTCATAGACGCAGACGTCCCGGGCCACCGCACGGGCCAGGCGCCTCCGGGTGGCGGGGGACGCGAGGGAGGGGCCGTCCAGGACCACCAGGGACTCCCGGTGTCCCCCTCCCAGCAGCGGGCGATCCCGGCGCAGGGCCGCCAGGGACCGGAGGGTCTCGTCGGTCCCGTAGGCCAGCACCACCGGGGCATCCCGGACCTCCCGGTCCAGGCGGGGGTCCCCGGACCGCAAGGGGACGAGGCCCAGCGAGGGGGCCAGTTCCGGGGTGACCCGGGAGACCAGGGACAGGATCAGGCGGGCGAAGCGGGGCTCCCGGGCCGAGGGCCGGATGCGGACCGCGAACCGGGCCGCCAGGGCCGGGAAGATCACCCCGGTGGCCAGGGCCGGGATGGGGCCGGCCAGGATGGCCAGCAGCACCCGGTCATGGTCCGGGGTCGCCGGGGACCGGGCCTTCCGGACCAGGCGACGACAGGCCCCGGGGGTGTAGGGAGCGAAGGCCCGCCGGAGGGCCTCCTCCAGATGGGGGCCCAGAAGACCGGTGGACCGCTCCAGAGAGGATCGGTCCTTTGGGGTCAGCCAGCGAAGGTCCTCTCCGGCCCGGGCCAGACGGGCCAGGGATTCCGCCAGGGAGGCGTCGTCCAGGGCCGCTGGCGGGACGGGTCTCATGGACGGCCCTCGGGGGTCGGGGTGGTGACCCGGGAGGTCCGGGTCGCCGCCTCGTGGGAGCAGCCCCGAGGCAGGGCCCCCGGGAGACGCCGGACCTCCCCGAAGCCATCCCCGACCCGCCGGGCCAGGTCCCCGGTCAGGATCGCCACGGCGGTGTGGAGGTTGGCCAGGTCCAGGTGCAGCAACAGGCCCTGGCGGCCGGTGGCCACCGGTCGCAGGGAGACGGGGTCCACGACCCGGGTCTGCATCCAGGGGACCGGCTGGAACCGCCGGGGGCCCGGAACCACCCGGGGGGAGTCGTAGGCCTGGCTCATCAACTCGGTCATGCCGTACTCCTCGACGACGTCGTCGGGGGAGACGGCCAGCAGGCGTTCCAGGTCCCTCCGGAGGGCGGACCGGTCCACGGCCCGGCCGCTGGCCTTGGCCCCGCCGGTGTGCATGACCCGGCTGCCGGGCGGCAGGGGTTCGTCCCGTTCCCCCATCCCGGCGACCAGCGTCAGCAGGTCCAGGGTCGTGGCCATCAGGCAGAGGGGGCGCCGGCTCTCCCGGGCCCGGGCGCAGGCGCTTCGGAAGGCTTCCACGTCCAGGTGGTTCCCCTGCCGGACCGGGATCGGCGGCTCCTCGGCAAAGGCTGCGACCACAAAGTCGATCATCCGGGAGAGGGAGGAATGGGGCCGGACCGTCCCCTCGGGGATCAGCCGGACGAAGACCCGGGGTCGGGGTTCGTAGAGGACGAACCGTCGGAACCCCGTCACCACCGAGAGGCGGTAGAGGGAGAGGTCCCGGACCAGGTGCCGGCCGGGCTGGCCGGTGGTGGTCCCCGAGGACCGGAACTCCGCCTGGGCCTCCGCCGGGTCGAAGCAGGCCACCTCTCGGGTCTTGAAGGCCTCCTCGGGGACCGGTCGGAGGGACCCGAGAGCCCGTCGGTCTCCGGGGGATCGCAGGCCCTGGGCCGTTGCGATGGCCAGCCACAGGTCCCGGAAGACCCGGGGGTCCGGGGAGTCGGCCTCGATGAAGGCCCGGACGCGCGGTTCCAGGTCCGCCAGCGTGGGGCCCGGGATCGGACCATCAGGGGGCGTCATCGCCGGGCCTCCTCCCGGAGGGCCTCCCCGACCTGCTGCAGGGCCCGGGCGAGGTCCCGTGGAGGGATCGAGAGGGGCGGCATCAGGGCCAGCACATCGGCCTCGGGACCCTCGATCGTCAGCATCACGCCCCGGGTCCAGGCCCGGCGCATCACCCGGACCCCCAGGTCCCCCGCCGGACCCCCGCCGGGGGCCTGAATCTGGACCCCCATCAGGGCGCCGGCGCCTCGGACCTCGGCCACCGCCCCTGTCTCCAAGGACCACCGGTGCCCGGCCTCCCGGATGGCCTCCTCGATGGCCGGTGCCCGGTGCGGGAGGTCCTCTCGGTCCATCGTCCGCAGCACCGCGATCCCAGCGGCACAGCCCAGGGGGTACCCCAGGAAGGTCCAGGTGTGTGGGGCCTCGCCGGTCCATCCCCGGAGGGCCTCGGCCAGGGGACCCCGCATCAGGCAGACCGAGAGGGGCACTCCTCCCCCGAGACCCTTCCCCAGGCAGATGCCGTCGGGGACCACCCCCTCGGCCTGGGACCGCAGGAAGGGCCCGGTCCGGTGCACCCCGGTCATCACCTCGTCCACCACCAGGAAGACCCCGGCCTCCCGGCAGAGGTCCGCCAGTTCCCGCAGGAATCCCGGGGGAGGCACCCGGATGCCCCCCCGGCCCTGGATGGGCTCCACCACCACGACCCCCGGCACCGGCGGGGTCCGCAGGATCCCCCGGACGGCCTCCAGGACCCGGTCCACGTCCGACCCGTCCTGGCGGGGAAAGGGGGCCGTCCGGGCCCGGTTCCCGAGGAGGGCCTGGAAGGGCGTCCGGAAGGGAGGCAACTGCGTGGCCTCCAGGGCCCCCAGGGAGAGGCCGTGGTAGGCCCCCTCGAAGGCCAGGATCCCCGGGCGGCCCGAGGCGGCCGCGGCGAACTTCAGGGCCGTCTCGATGGCGTCGGCGCCGTTCAGGGAGAGGACGGCCCGGTAGTCGGGCGCCGGCAGGCGCCGGGCCAGCATCCGCAGCAACCGTTCGGACACCTCCACCGGGTGCAGGTCACCCAGGCCATGGAGGATCCGGGAGGCCTGGCGGCGCACCGCGGCCATGACCGCCGGGTGCCGGTGGCCCACCGTGGCGACCCCGAAGGCCGACGAGAGGTCCACGTACCAGTTGCCGTCCACGTCCTTGAGCCGGCTTCCCTGGGCCCGGACCAGCACCCGGCTCCCCAGGGCGGGGTCCCGGATCCCCGGCGGTTCCAGGGTGCCGAGGGACGCCAGCAGCCTCTCGGAGTCGCGGGTTCCCCGGGGCGCCCTGGCCATCGTCCACCTCCCTTTCCCGGCGAAGCATAGCACCGCTGCCGGCCCCGGCCATTCCGGGTGTCCCCGGGGGCGCCCGGGGCGGGTGCTGCCGTTTCGGAGCCGGAGGGGATAGCATCGGGCCGCGGCGGTCTTGGAGGGCGGAGGGCCATGCGGCTGGAGACGGAGGTGCTGGACCGGGAGGAGACGCCCCTGGGCACCCTGGTGCTGGAGCGCTATGTGGCCCCCGACGGCACCGTGGGACATCAGGTCTCGATCAACGGGGTCTTCCTGATGGCCTCCCACGGGTGCGCCAGCGAGCGGTCCCTGGCGCCCCTGGCCTGGAGCCGGCTGATGGACCGGCAGGGGGCCTTGCCGGATCGGGGTCTGGTCTGCCTGGTCGGAGGCCTGGGGGCAGGGCACACGCTCCGGGCGGCCCTGGACCTGCCGGGGGTGCGGCGGGTGACAGTGGTCGACATCGGGGCCCGGGTCTTCGACTGGAACCGCCGCTTCTTCGCGGAGGCCAACGGCGAGGCGCTGGACGACCCCCGGGTGGAGGCGGCGGTGGGGGACCTCCACGACCTGCTGCCCCGATGGCCGGGGGCCTTCGACCTGGCCCTGCTGGACGTGGACAACGGACCCGGCTGGCTCGCGGCCCCGGGCAACGCCCGCCTCTACCGCCCCGTGGGCCTCGGGCGCTGCCGGGAGGCCCTGCGTCCCGGAGGGGTGCTGGCGGTCTGGAGCCCTCAACGGAACCCGGTCTTCCTGGAGTCCCTGCGGCAGGTCTTTCCCGACGCCGAGGAGGTCGTCACCACGGCCTTCTCCCGGGCGGCCGGGGAGATCGCCGACGTGGTCTACCTGGCCAGCCGCTGACGGCCCTCTACCGGGCGCCGTCGAGGTCGATGACCATTCCCCGGCGATTGATGTGGCCCAGGGTCTCGAGGTCCGGGGCCGGGAGCACCGCCACTCCCCCCTCCTTCGGGACAAATTTCCGGAGTGCCGCCATCGCTGCGGCATTGAACCGGGGGTCCGGGGAGGTCTCCAGGACCTCGTAGGCGAGGATCTGCCCCGACTCGTTCATCCGCGTGACCTTGATCCGGAGCCGAAACCGTTTCAGGTCGGCATCGGACAGGTAGGGGGGCACCGTGAAGACCTCCCGGATGGCCAGGGAGACCTTGCCGGCATAGAGATTCCCCGGGGTGGCCTCGGTCCCGGACCCCAGCACGCTGCCGCCGGGGTTGCCGACGATCCGGTCCAGGGCGGTGGCCCGTTTCCGAGGGTCGTCGTCGTCGGGGGCCCCCAGGATGTCCGCCAGGGACCCGGGCTTGCGGCGGTCTCGCTCGGCCTCCTTCTTCCGGACGTCCATCCGGGGCGTCTCCTGGGGCTGCGGGACGTCCCGCTGGACGTTCACGGCCTCCTCGATCCGCTCGGGCTGCTCGTACCTGGTCAGTTTCGGCAGGCCCTTGCGGGTCTCCAGCATGCCCAGCCGGGGGATGATCATCGCCTCGATCACACCGAGGTCCGACCCGGGGGGACTGTCGGGCAGCCGCCGGGACGCGGGAACGGGGGCTTCGGGACAACGCAGCCCGTCGCAGAGCCGCCGGGCCAGCATCCGCTCCCCGAGGCCGTCGTCGGTCCCCTGGCCTGCGGTGGCCAGCATCCAGGCGATCAAGCCGTGGACCACCAGCGTCACCGCCGCCCCGAAGACCACCTGCGGTTCGGAGAGGCGTCGCCAGGACCCCATCGCCTCCCCCTCAGCCTTCCGGCTCCGCCAGCAGCCCGAACCTGCCCACCCCAGAGGATCGGACCCGGGCCATCACCTTCAGGGTCAGGCCGTAGGGGAGGGACTCGTCGGCCCGCAGGTACATCTCCTGGTCCCGTTTCAGTTTCTCGTTGGCCGCGAGCCGGGTCACGAGCGCCTCCAGGCAGGGCGCGAAGGCCCGGTCCTGCTCCCGTCCCCAGGCGTCCCGACGCCCGGTCGTGATTCCCTTCAGGGACGGCGCCATCGGCAGGCAGTCCACCACCAGGGTGTCTCCCACGTAGAACTGGAGGTTGGAGGTGACGCTGAGGACCAGTTTCCGCTCCTGGGCCAGATTCACCGGCTCGGCGTCGGTCCGGGGGAGGTTCACCGGCACCTTCTGGTCCAGGCGCTCCGTCTTCTCGGCCGTCTGGGCCTTCTGGCGCTCCTGCTGGACCTGGGCCGTCTCGATCGAACTGGAGATCATGAAGATGATCAGCAGCACCAGCATCACGTCCACGAGGGGCGTGACGTTGATGTCCGCCATCATCCCCTTGTGTCCCGGGTCGCTCATGGCCATCGCCGGTCCCCCCTTCCCCCGTCAGTCCCGGAGGATGTGCCGCCGAAGGATGTTCAGGAAGTCGATGGAGAAGTTCTCCATCTCCACCGTGAAGAAGCGGATCCGGCTGTTCAGGTAGTTGTAGCCCATCACCGCCGGGATGGCCGCCAGAAGGCCGATGGCCGTGGCCACCAGGGCCTGGGCGATGTGGGGGGTCACCGTCTCGAGGATGGGTCGGTCCGGGGAGATGTAGGCGAAGGCGTTCATGATGCCCCAGACCGTGCCGAAGAGGCCGATGAAGGGCGCCGAGGACCCGGTGGTGGCCAGGAAGGGGATGCGGCTCTCCAGTCGGGTGATCTCGTCCTGCTGGGCCCGCCGGAGGGCCCGCTCCACGTTTGCGAAGCCGTGTCCCTGGCTGCCCAGCGCGGCCGCCACCCCGGCCACCTGGGCCTTCTGCACCCGCGTCAGTTCCGCCAGGGCGGCCCGGTAGACCCGGGCGATGGGGGAGTCCGAGAGGTTCGCCGCGGCCTGGGCCGCCTCCTCCAGGGTCTCGGACTTCCAGAAGACCTCCAGGAAGCGGTCGGTCTGGTGCCGGATCCGCCGGAAGGCCAGCCACTTGTAGGCGATCAGGAACCAGCACACCAGCGACATGCCGATGAGCACCAGCAGCACGGCCAGCACCATGCCCCGGGAGGCCACCACCTGCTCGAACACGTTGATGCCCTGGGTTTCCATCGGGTCTCTTCCCCTTCCACCGCGAGCCCGCCGAAGGATAGCGCAATGGCACTCCTGCCGCCCAACCGCCGACTCCCCCGGGGACCGGCAGGTGTCCCCCGGGGCCCGGTGCCCCGGGGACCCCTGTGCTACCATCGATGACTCGGGCCGCTTCCCGGACGACGGAGGCGATCGTGCTGGACACCTTCCACATCCTGGGCATCGAGTTCCCGGCCTACTTCACGTTGCTGCTCGGGGGCTACACGGTGGTGGTCTGGCTGGCCCTCCGGGAGGCCCCGCGCCTGGGCATCGGCCACAACGACCTGCTGGACCTGGCCCTCGTGCTGATCCTGGCGGGGATCGTCGGTGCCCGGGTGCTCCATGTGGCCGCCGACGGCTTCTTCATGGACTACGTGCACCTCTGCACGGACCCCTTTGCGGTGAAGGGCGAGACGTTGCCCCGGGGCAAGCGGTGCGCCACCGACGACGACTGCAGGCCCCTGGCCGACCGGGGCTTTCCGGTCTGCAACCCCGAGACCGGCGTCTGCCACCAGGGACGGGACTGCCTCCGGGCCTTCAAGTTCTGGTACGGCGGCCTGACCTACTACGGGGGCCTGGCGCTGGCGATCCCGGTGGGGATCGGCTTCATTCGCCGTCGCCGGATGCCCCTGTGGCGGGTCGCGGACCTGGCCGGCTGGGGGATTCCGCTGGGCCTCTTCTTCGGCCGGATCGGGTGCCTGCTGGCGGGGTGCTGCTTCGGGCGGCCCGAGCAGGGCCCCTTTGGGATCGCGTTTCCTCGGGGGTCCCCGGCCTGGGAGCGCCACGTGGAGGAGGGACTGATCACCCGGGCGGCGGCCCACTCCCTGCCGGTGGTTCCCACCCAGGCCCTGGAGGCCCTGGCCTCCCTCGGGATCTTCCTGTTCCTCTATGGGTGGCTGCGTCGCCGGGCGCGGTTCGACGGCCAGCTGTTCTTCGTCTCGTGCATGCTCTACGCCCTGGCCCGCTTCGTGCTGGAGTTCTGGCGCGACGATCCCCGGGGCGGCCTCTGGGGCCTCTCGACCTCCCAGTGGCTCGGCATCCCGCTGTTTCTCTACGGACTGTTCGAATGGCTCCGCCGCAGGCGGTCTGCCTCAAGGGGATCTTGACAAGGGCCCGGGGATGGGGCTATGGATCGCACTGCCTTGGGCGTGCGGGATTAACTCAGTGGTAGAGTGACAGCTTCCCAAGCTGTAGGTCGCGGGTTCGACTCCCGTATCCCGCTCCCATCCCTTGCGACAGTCGCTCCTCAGGAAGACACAGGCCCTGTCCGACCGCCTCGTCCTCAGGCACAATCGATCCCGGGGCCGGTGGGAGGGAGATCCATGGGCAGGGTGCGTCTTGGAACGGGACTGGTGGGCCTGATGCTGGCCTGCGGGGGCGGCGGCGGGTCCGGGACCGACCTCCCGGGAGACCCGGGGATCGACCTGGCGGGCATGGTGGATCCGGGACCCGGGGACCCCGGGGGCCCGGCCGACGGCATCGGGGACCCGGGCGACGTCGGTCCGGCGGATGGGTTGGCCGAGGAGGCCCTGGACCAGGGCAGCGACGACCCGGGCGGCCAGGACTGGGGATCGGAAGAGGGGGGTCCCCGGGACCCGGGTTTCGGACCCGACCACCTGCCGGAGGTCCCCTTCGAACCGCCTCCCTGCGGAAGCGGGGAGGTCCGATGGCCCACCCTGATCCCGGGACCGGGGCAACCGGGGTACGACCCGGGCCTGGCGGCGAAGGCCGAGGCCCATGACCGGGTCTGGACCGCCTTCCACGCCGCGGCCATGCACCTCAACACCGACGTCACGGTCTCCCTCGAGGCCGTCGAGGACCGACAGCGCGTGGTGGACTTCGCCATGACGCCGGGGGCCTGGGACTTCGAGGCCTTCGCGGGCCGGTCACCGCTGTCGGTGATCACGTCGCAGCACAAGGTGGCGGGGCTCTACGCCGGCGACGGGGTCGCCGCCGACGCCTACCGGTACATGGTGCTCCGGGACCAGGGGGCCCCCTGTCAGGAGGTCGCCCGGGCCCGGGAGTGGCTGCTGGGGGACCTGGAGGCCCTCCACGTCGTGGTGGCCATCACCGGGGCGCCGGGGGTGATCGCCCGGGGCATCGCCCGGACTGACCTCCCGGGGGACGGCCAGAACGTCACGGTGGTGCCCCTCTTCGACGACCAGGGCAACCCCCTGCCCCCGGTCAAGAACAACGGGACCTGGCGCCAGGACTTCTCGGGCCTTTATCCGAACCTGGTCTGGGAGGACTCCATCAGCCGGGACCAGTACATCGGGTGGGTGGCGGCCTATGCGGCGGCCTGGGAGGCCATCGCCGATGACCCGGACTTCCCGGCGGCGGCGAAGGATCGCCTCCGGGAGGACGCCCTGGCGGTGGCCCGGCAACTGCAGGTGATCCGGCCCAGCGGCTACGACCTGGAGATCCCCGACGCCGACGGCCGGACCACGCTCCACGGGTGGATCAACGAGCACAACCTGGACGGCATCCTCTACGGGGAGGAGATCCGCAACGGCTTCCACGCGATGATGGCCCTGGGGGTGGTCGCCGCCTGGGTCTTCGTCACCGGGGACCCGGGGTTGAAGGACTGGCTCTATGGGGAACTGATCGGAGGGCGCCGCCTCCACGAGATCGCCCGGGACGAGCTCTACCTGGTGGACATGGGCCTGGTGTCCAACTACTCGAACTACAACATGGCCTTCCAGGGGGCCTGGCTCGCGATGCGCTACCTGGCCGACGACGAGGCCCGGCAGGCGGTGCGCCTGGGCCTGGAGGACGGCATGTACGCCCGGCCGGGGCAGACCCGCCAGCCGGCGGAGTTCGCCTACTCGCTCTACGATTTCATCCATGCCCACGGCGCCGCCGATGGGTCCTACTGGTGGCCTGCCGACGGGACGGTCCTGGACCGGGCGGCCCTGGAACGGGGGATCCGGACCCTCCGGGAGTTCCCGGCGCCGCCCTACTGGAACGTCGGCGTGGCCCAGTGTCCCCAGGCCCAGTGCACCGAGTCCTCGCCGCAGGTCGAGGACCCGGTCTGCCTGGCCACCGACGGGGAGACGCGCTTCACCGCCCTGGGATGCGTCGGGCGCAACGGGGACCTGGTGACCCTGGAACCGATCCCGATGCGGCTGCTGGGGCCCTCGAACTTCCACTGGCGGTCCAATCCCTACCAGCCGAACCGGGAGGGGGACGGGTCCGCCCTGCTGCCGGCGGTGGACTTCCGGCTGGCCTACTGGATGGGGCGCCATTTTCGGGTCCGGTCCGGCGAAGTCGGTCCCTGAGGACCTGAGGCGTCGCTCGGGGCTTCGGTGCGGCGGGATGACCCGGAGGGGGCTCCTATCCGGTGGCGAGGGCCCAGGCCTCCTCCAGGCCGGTCGGGTCGGCCCCCTGTTCCAGGGAGGCCTCCCGGGTGCAGGTCCGGAGGGTTCCCCGGGCCACGGCCATCGAGGCGATGGCCCGGACCAGGTCCCCGTGGGCGATCCCCCGGAGACGGCAGGTCCGGGAAAACCAGGCCACTTCGCCCAGGTCGCAGTTCGCGTTGATGTCGATCACCCTGGGAGTCCCGGCGGCGTCCATGCGGAACTCCACGGTGCCGTAGTCCCGCATTCCCATCCGTTCAAAGGAGGTCCGGGCCAGGGACTCCAGGCGATGCTGCAGCCGGTGCGGCAACCGGGGCACCTCCCGCCAGGTCCCCTCGAACGAGGGGGTTCCCTCCCGCCACTTGGAGTCGTAGTCGTAGACCCGCTCGTAGCCCTCGGGGAGGTCGAAGACCAGTTCGTTGACGGGCATCGTCTGGACCGGGCGGTTGCCCAGGCAGGCGACCCGGAACTCCCGCCCTTCCAGGAACTCCTGCACCAGGGCCTGTCCCCCGTGCCGGTCCAGCACCAGGCGCACCCGGTCCTCCAGGGCCTGTCGCGAGGTTCGGACGACGGCTCCCTGGTCGATGCCCACGGACCCGTCGGTCCGGCAGGGCTTGACGATGGCCGGCAGGGGGAAGTGGTCCAGGAGGCCCGGGTCCCGGTCCAGGCGGGCGGCATCCACCCGCAGGGACCGGGGGACCGGGATGCCGTTGCGACTCAGCCAGAAGGTCGTCCAGGCCTTGTCCAGGCATCCTCGGAGGGCCTGGGACCCCGACCCGGTGAAGGGGATTCCCCGGTGCTCCAGCAGCGAGGCCGTGAAGGACTCGTACACCTGCTGGCATTGGAGGGATTCCACCAGGTGGAACACGAGGTCCGGGGCCTCCTGGTCGAGGACCTCTCGGATCTCGCCCATCGTCTGCACCAGGACCCGTCGGGCCTCGAAGAGGGGGCTCCGGTTCAGTTCCTCGGTCACCCGGTGGCTGACCTCCAGCACCTCCACCACGTCGGGAAGGACTTCCGGTTCCGAGTCTTGCCGATCGTGTCCGAACTCCGCGTTGGCCAGCACCAGCACCCGGATCATGGTGCCCCTCCCCCGGTTCTCTCTGCCGCAGGCTATCAAATCGTCGGTGGACAGTCACTTTCGGATTCCATACGGGTATCGGAAATCGTTGATGGATCCCGACACTCCTCCCGGCCCCGGCGGCAGGGCCTCCGGGGGGTCACCGGGCTTCTGAACCGGGGTCTCCGCCCATCACGCCGCCAGAGACCCTTGGGGCGGGATCGCCATGTTCGGCGTGGGCCAGGGAGGACATGGGGCCGCAGCCGGTCGCAGGACGGTGCATCCCGCTGCCCCCTTTAGATCTCGCAGGACCGGATCTCGACTCCCCGGGCCTGGACCCGGGGCAGGAAGGTGTCGGGATTCAGGATTCCCTCCGGCGGGAACACGCCCCGGCGACGGACCTCGCCGCGGCCCACTGCCAGCACCCCCTCCAGCAGCGGCATCGAGGTGATCTGCGCGATGGGGCCCACGCCCTCGTAGCATCGGCGTGCGGGTCGGTCCTCCCGGACCCCGTGAACCTCGATGCGGAAGACCGACCGGTCGGCGCTGCCGCCCATCGAGAAGACGCCCATCACCGGGGACAGGAGGCGTGCCAGGGCCCGGCGCCGGGCGTCAGTGGACGTCAGCCCCATGCGCCCGAGGGCCGTGGCCAGCCGGGCGACCCAGACGGGCCGGATGCCGCCGTGGAGCGTGACCTCCTGGAGTCCCGGCAGGTAGCGGGGCAGGGACACCGACTCGGCATGGCCCGTCACGAAGACGACCTGGCGCCCGATGGGCGGGGGGAACGTCACCTTCTGGGGGTCGCTGCCGCAGGGGACCAGGACCGGGTGGCCGTCCCGCCACTGCATGGTCTGGCCCTCGAAGATGTGCATCACGTGCAGCACGTTGGCCGGACCCACGTCCTCGTCGGACCCGCCGGTCCAGGCGATGTGGATCCGATCGGCCCGGTCCAGCGACTGGTATCCCTTCAGTGCCAGCAGGTTCGTGAGCCCCGGGGAGTTGCCGAGGCCGGTGATCACCGTGACGCCGGCCCTCCGGGCCTCCTCGTGCAGGGCCGAGACCGCCAGGAAGGCGTCGTAGTCGTCGGCGATGGAGACGTAATGACACCCGGCCTCGATGCAGGCCCGGGCGATGGGCGCCTCGAAGCGGTAGAAGGGGCCGATGAACCCGGCCGCCACGTCGTGCCCCCGGAGGGCCTCCACCAGGTCCTGCTTCCGGGAGGCGTCCAGGACCTGGACCCGGCACCGGGCATCCCCGACCGGCAGGCATCGCCGCAGGCCCTCGGCGTCGCGATCGGCGAGGGTGACGCCGGTCACGTCCTCTTCCCGGAGCAGCGCCGGCAGAAACGGCACGGCCATGTCGGCGCAGGCGCCCAGCACGATGACCTTCATGGAGTCCTCCTCCTGGCAGATCTGTCCCTGGGGCGCTGAATCATAGCGTATCTCGGGAGCCGAGGAAACGGGGTGGACTTGACATGCAGACAAATGTCTGCAATCATGGGGGCATGAAACGGCTTCCCCGAGGAGAGGCCCGGGAACGGGTCTGGCGGTTCGTGGCGGAACGGGTTCGGGAGGGGCGTCCCCCGACGGTCCGGGAGGTGCAGCGGGCCCTGGGATTCCGGGCGGTGCAGTCGGCGGCCCGGCACCTCCAGGGGCTGGTGGCGGAGGGGCGCCTGGTGCAGGAGTCGGGCCGGTCCCGAGGCTACCGGCTGCCGGACCACCGACCTCCGGTCCGGGTGCCCGTGCTGGGACGGGTTCCGGCGGGTCCCTGGCAGACGGCGGCGGAGGACCTGATGGGCTATCTCTCGTTCCAGTCCCGGCGGGGGACCGGGGACCTCTTCGCGCTGCGGGTCCAGGGGGACAGCATGATCGGCGCCGGCATCCTGGACGGGGACCTCGTGGTGGTGCGCCGACAGGCGGTGGCGGACCCCGGGGACATCGTGGTGGCCCGGGTGGGGGACGAGGCCACGGTGAAGCGCCTGCGCCTGGTCGAGGGCCGCCCGGAACTGTGGCCCGAGAACCCCCGCTACTCCGTGCTGCGCCCGGACCCCGAGGACCTGGTGCTGCTGGGCAAGGTGATCGAGGTCCGTCGGCTGCTGGAAGAGGGGGTGCTGGATCCCCCGGAGGCGTGAGATGGCTCGCGGGGATGGAAGCGCTGCCCGGATCCTCCCGGACCTGCCCCGGGCCGCGGAGGTCTCCCGCCCCCGAGGGGAGGCCGCCTGGGCCCTGGCGGAGGTGGCCGGGCGGGTGGTGGAGGTCTCGGCCCTCGGGGCCTCGGCCTCCCTGACGGCCGTCGCGGTCCTGATCCGGGACGCACAGCAACAGGGGGAGGTGGTCGCCTGGGTCTCGGGGCAGGGGAGCCTCTTCTTTCCCCCGGACCTGGCGGCCTGGGGGGTGGACTTGGGGGCCCTGGCGGTGGTGCGCCTCCCGTCGGCGGCACCGGCCCTGGCCGCCGCAGACGAACTGGTGCGGTCCGGGGCCTTCGGCCTGGTGATCCTGGACCTGGGGACCGGCGACGCTCCGATGGCGGCGTGGGCCCGACTGGCCGGCCTGGCCCAGCGGCAGGACGCGGCCCTGGTGGTGCTGACCGAGAAGGACCCCGAGGCCCCCTCGCTGGGGTCCTTCGTCTCGCTGCGCCTGGAGGCCCGGCCCGGGGACCCGGGATATCGGCTGACGACCCGGAAGGACAAGCGCCGGGGCTCGGGATTCTGCCACCAGGGGGTCTGCGATGGACCGGCTGGCCTGTGTTGAGGTGCCGGACCTCCTGCTGCAACAGGCCCTCCAGGACCACCCGGACTGGGTGGGACAGCCGGTGGCGGTGGTGGCCGAGGACCGTCCCCTCTCCCCGATTCTCCAGGCGACCTCGGAGGCCCGACGCCTGGGGGTCCGTCCGGGGATGCGGTACGCCGCCGCGCTGGCGCTGGTCCCGACCCTTCGGGGGCAGGCCGCCTCGGACCGACGACAGGACCTGGCTCGGGACCGGTTGCACCGGGTGTTGAGCGCCTTCTCTCCGGCGGTGGAGCCCTCCCGGGACCACCCGGGGACCCTCTGGGCGGACGTCCGGGGCATGCAGCGCCTCTTTCCCTCGGCCAACGCCTGGGGGCATGCGGTCCGGGAGACCCTGGCCCGGGAGGGCTACCGGGCCTCGGTGGTGGTGGGGTTCTCCCGGTTCGCCACCTGGGCGCTGGCCCGCATGGATGCGGGCGTCCTGGCGTTCCGGTCCCGGGATCGGGAACGGGAGGCCCTGACTCGGGTGCCCCTGGCCCGGGTGCCATGGCTTCCACCGGACCGACGGGAGGCCCTGGAGGTGCTGGGCATCGCCACGCTGGGGGACCTGCTGCGGGTTCCCCGGGAGGGCCTGTCGGCCCGGTTCGGGGCGGAGGTGGAGGCCTTGCGCCGGGCCGCCTCGGGAGAGGGGGAGGACCCCCTGCGTCCAGTGCCGGTGCCGGACCCCCTCCGGGAGGCCGAGGACCTGGAGGAACGGGAGGAGGACCCGGACCGCCTGCTGTTCTGGGTGAAACGGTTGCTGGATCGCATCCTCGGGCGCCTGGCGATGCAGGGGATGGCCCTGGGATCGCTCCAGATCCGGTGGACCCTGGACGACCTTCTGCTGCCCTCGGGGGTCGGGCAGGCCTCCTGTCTCTGGACCGTGCGGCCGGCGGACCCGGCGACCCGGAGCCTGCCGTTGCTGACCTTGCTGCGCCTGCGCCTGGCGTCGGACCCGCTGCCGGCGCCGGTGGTGGGCCTGGCCCTTCAGGCCGAGGCGGTTCCCCTCCCGGTCGGGCAGTTGCGCCTCTTCCGGGAAACCCGACGCGACCCGGTGGCGGCCCGGGAGGTCCTGGCCCGGCTGCGGGCCCGGTTCGGGGAAGAGGCGGTGGTGGGGCCTCGGCTGGGGGATGCCTGGCTGCCCGAGGAGGCCGGGCGATGGGTCCCCCTGGAAGAACTGGCCCCTCCGAGACCTCGCGCCCCGGGCCCCGGACCCCGGGTGCGCCGGGTCCTCCCGGCCCCGGTGGAACTGTCGATTCCTGGGGATCGGCTTCCCTTCCCGGGCCTTCCGGTCCGGGGGCTGGGAACCGTCCGGGCCTGGAAGGGCCCCTTCTGGGTGTCCGGGCGGTGGTGGGACGACCGGGAGGTGCGCCGGGAGTACGGCTATCTGGAGACCCGAGACGGCCAGGTGATCTGGGTCTTCCGGGAGGGGGGGCGGTGGTGGGTCCAGGGGCGGGTGGAGTAGGCCATGGCCGGCGCCTGGGTACCCCTGTGGTGCAAGAGCCACGCCTCGCTGCTGGAAGGGGCCAGCGCCCCGGAGGACCTGGTGGAACGGGCCCATGCCCTGGGCCTGCCGGCCCTGGCCCTGACGGATCGGGACTCGGTCCAGGGGTTGCCCCAGGCCTGGGTCCGGGCCCGGGCCCTGGGGGTGCGCCTGATCCCCGGGGCCGAGGTGACGATGGAGGACGGCTCCCCGCTGGTATTGCTGGCGGCCAGCCGCACCGGGTGGGGCCACCTCTGCCGCCTCCTGACCCTGGCCTGGGGGTCCGGCGTGCTGGACGGTGGATCCTCGGGGCCCTGGAAGGCCCCGCGGGGGCCCCGGGCCTCCTGGGCCCAGGTGGCCGTTCATGCCGAGGGCCTGGTGGCCTTGTGGGGGGGGCCGGCCAGTGCCCTGGCCCGTCCCGGGGGGCCCTCTCCGGAGGCCCTGGCGATCCGGGAGGCCTTCGGGGACCGACTGTATGCCCTGGTGACCCGGTCTCGCCAGGAGGAAGAGGTCCCCGCCGAGGCCCGCCTGCGCCGACAGGCCCGGCGCCTGGGCCTCCCGGTGGTGGCCGGGGTGGAGGTCCTCTACGACGACCCGGTCCGCCGTCCCCTCCAGGACCTCCTGACGGCCATCCGCCACCAGGTCCCCCTGGAGGCCGCAGGCCGTCTCCTCCGGGCCAACGACCGCCACGCCCTGTGGTCCACCGAGGTCTTCCGGGACCTCTTCGCCGACGACCCGGCCGCGGTGGACCGCAGCCGGGAGGTCGCCGATCGCTGCGCCTTCTCCCTGGCGGACCTCCGGTATCGCTATCCCGTGGAGCGCCTCCCGGAGGGGGCCACCACCGCCAGCCATCTTCGGGACCGGACCTGGGAGGGAGCCCGGGAACGCCATGGCGGGCGGGTCCCCGACGACGTCCGGGCTCAACTGGAGCGGGAACTGGCCCTGATCGAGGAACTGGACTACGGCGGCTACTTCCTGACCATGCACGAGATCGTCCGCTGGTGCCGCCAGCAGGGGATCCTCTGCCAGGGGCGCGGTTCCGCGGCCAACTCGGCGGTCTGCTACTGCCTGGGGATCACCGCGGTGGACCCCGTGCGGATGGGCCTGCTCTTCGAGCGCTTCCTGTCCCGGGAGCGGGCCGAGCCTCCGGACATCGACCTGGACATCGCCCATCATCGCCGGGAGGAGGTGATCCAGCACGTCTATCGGACCTACGGCCGGGACCGGGCGGCGATGGTGGCCAACGTGGTCCGCTTCCGCCCGAGGTCGGCGATCCGGGAGGCCGGCAAGGCCCTGGGCCTGCCGCCCCTGGTGGTGGACCGCATGGCCCGCCTGGCCTCCCACTGGGACCCCCCGGAGGACGACCTCTACCGGGCCGCGGGTCTGGACCCCCAGACCGGCATCGGCCGGGTGCTGCGGGACCGGGTCCAGGACCTCCTGGGCGTGCCCCGCCACCTCTCGATCCACCCCGGCGGTTTCCTGCTGGGCCACGACCCCGTCTGCGACCTGGTCCCGATCCAGCCCGCAGCGATGGAGGGTCGGACCGTGATCCAGTGGGACAAGGACGACGTGGAGGCCCTGGGGCTCTTCAAGGTGGACCTGCTGGGCCTCGGGGCCCTGACCCAGGTGGACCTCTGCCTGGACCTGGTCCGCCATCACCGGGGCCTGGACCTGGACCTCTCCCGGGTGCCCCCCGACGACCCGGCCACCTTCGAGATGCTCTGTCGGGGGGACACGGTGGGCGTCTTCCAGCTGGAGAGCCGGGCCCAGATGGCGACCCTGCCCCGCCTGCGCCCGAGGACCTGGTACGACCTGGTGATCGAGATCAGCATCGTCCGGCCGGGGCCCATCGCCGGCCAGATGTTCCATCCCTACCTGCGTCGGCGCCAGGGCCTGGAACCGGTGGAGTTTCCCCACCCCTCCCTGCGGCCGGTGCTGGAAAAGACGCTGGGGGTGCCCCTGTTCCAGGAGCAGGTGATGCGTCTGGCGGTGGTGGCCGCCGACTACACCCCCGGGGAGGCGGACCAGCTGCGCCGGGACATGGCGGCCTGGCGCCGCGGGGGCCGGATCGAGGCCCACCGGGATCGCCTGATCTCCCGGATGATCCAGAAGGGGATCGCCCCGGAGTTCGCCGAGCGGGTCTTCCAGCAGATCCGGGGCTTCGGGGAGTACGGCTTCCCGGAGTCCCATGCGGCCTCCTTCGCCCTGATCTGCCAGGCCACGGCCTGGCTGCGACGCCACTTCCTGCCGGAGTTCATCTGCGCGCTGCTGAACGCCCAGCCGATGGGCTTCTACTCCGTCGCCACCATTGTCCAGGACGCCCGCCGCCACGGCCTGGAGGTGCGGCCGGTGGACGTGCGCCACAGCGACTGGGACTGCACGCTGGAGGAGACGCCCGGGGGACCCCACCCCTTCGGGGTCCGGATGGGACTGCGGCTGGTCCAGGGCCTGGGGCCTGCCCACCGGAAGGCCCTGGAGGCCGCCCCGCCGCCCTACTCCTCGCTGGAGGACTTCGTGGACCGCACCGGCCTGCCGGCCGGGGCCCTGGAGGCCCTGGCCCGGGCCGGGGCCTTCGAGGGCTTCGGCCTCTCCCGCCGGGAGGCCCTCTGGGCCCTCCCCCCCCTGGTGGCCCGCCGGAACCAGTCCCTGCCGCTGGCCGGAGGCCGGGACACCGCACCGGAACTGCCTCCCCTGTCCACCTTCGAGACCCTGACCTGGGATCATCGACACGCCGGCCACAGCCCCCGGGGGCACCTGCTGGAGCCCCTGCGGCCCCTGCTCCGGTCCCGGGGCCTCCTGGCCGCCGCCGAGGTCCAGCGGCAGCCCGATGGCGCCGAGGTCCAGGCGGCAGGCCTCGTCATCTGCCGTCAGCGGCCCGTCAATGCAGGGGGCGTCGTCTTCCTGACCCTGGAGGACGAGACGGGCTTCCTGAACGTGGTGCTGTTCCGGGAGGTCCAACAGCGGCCCCTGTGGAAGACCGCGGCGCTGCTGGGCGTTTCCGGCCGTCTCCAGGTGCAGGACGGCGTGGCCCACCTGGTCGCCCGGGCCCTCTTCCCCGTGGACCTTCCCCTGCCGGCGCTGGTGGAGAGCCGGGATTGGCGCTGACCGGGCCTGCCAGGGCGGGGTCTCCTGGCGACCAGGTCGTCCGGGTCCGCCGGGGCCTCATCCGATTCAGGGCAGGCAGTCCTGGAGGCGGCTCCGGGGACCCAGCGTGCCGGTCGGCTGGGGCCGGTCCGCGAAGACGTCCGTCACCTGCATCCGCTTGCAGGAGGGGTCCTTTGTCACGTCGAATCCCCGCTCGGTGAGCGGGAACTCCTCGCCGTTCCAGCGCCCCTCGTCGGTGGGGATGCCCAGCGTGTACTTGTAGCGGATCTGGGTCCCGGGCATGAACCCGAAGATGCCGGTCCACAGATTGTCACCGGCGGTCACGTCCCCGCCCTTGCCGTCGTCCCGCAGCGCGATCTTGTTCGGCACCCAGTTGCCCAGCTTGTCCTGGTTGCCGGCAATGTAGGCGATGCCCCGGCCCCTGGGGGGCGGCGGATTCGGGATCGACCCGTAGGTGTCCAGGGGTTGCTGGGTCCCGGTGCAGTCCACCACGAAGGTGACATAGACCAGCGAGGTGACGTCCTCGAAGACCAGTCGCCCCCCGAAGTTCGGCGCCGGGTCGATGGCCCGGCTCCCGTCACCGGCCACCACCCGGAACTCCAGCGGGTCCCCCATCGAGAACTGGATCAGGGAGAAGGGGATCTTCACCTCCAGGAAGCGCCCGTTGCCCGTCGGGGCCCCCAGCATCACCTGTCCGGCGCCGATGGTCGTCCAGCCCCCGCCTTCCTTTGCCTGGGAGACGGTCACCTGGGCCGGGCGGGCCCCGAGGTTCACGAAGACCTCGAAGGCGGCCCCGCCGGTGACCATCTCCAGGTCGTTGCCCCACCGGTCCGTGGGATTGAAGGGGAGCCGTGTGAACTGGCCGGTCTGGGGGTCCACGATGTGCTTCTGGCTCAGGTAGATGGCCACCCCGTATCCCGTCCCCGCCCGGGTCCAGTCCTCGTTGGCGACGACCCCCACGTAGAAGGCGTCGGCGGTGTATCCATACTTGACCGAGGCGATGTCGTCGTCGGGGTTCGCGGCGGCCCCCGAGTCATTGTCGAAGAAGAGCCCCCCCTCGGCCCATTCATCGGCCGGATTCTCCTTGCCGTCGAGGGTCGGCGCGGCGGGGAAGGGGCCCGAGGGGGCCTTGGCCTTGGCCTGGACGATCGGGGCGAAGTCCGGCACGGGCACCGTGGGGCTGCCTGCCAGTTGGAGCGCCGTGTTCAGGTGCTGGTACATCCCGTTCAGGTGGGACCGGAAGGCCATGTCGAAGGGGCTGTCGTCGTTGGCCGGGCTGGTCATGTCGTCGCCGTACCACCAGAACCAGTCGGACCCCTCGGCGGCGTAGATCTCCTCCCAGGCCATGAAGGTGCTGTATCCCCGGGCATCGACCGCGGGGTCGGGACGGGGGGCCGCCGGGTTGGGCCGGGGCAGGCCGCTGTCCTCCAGGGCCTTTCGGGCCTGCAGCAGGTAGCCCCAGGCGGTGTTCTCCTCGGGCTCGCCGACCCAGATGGCGAAGGTGCCCCCGATCCAGGACCCGGGCCACAGGGGCTCCAGTTCGGTCAGGTCGTGGACCGGGTGGGCCGGGACGTTGCGCGCCGGGTTCCCCAGCAGGTACTCCGACACCGTGACCGGGATCACCTCACCGGCCAGGAAGCCATCCTGGAGGGCCTGGTAGAGGGCCCGGTGGAACCCCTTGCCATCGTGCTCCTTCGAGTAGTTCTCCCAGGCGTTCTCCCCGTCCAGGATGATCGTCAGCAGGCGGTCGCTGCCCCCGAACTTCGGGGCCATCGCGGCCACCTGGGCCATGAAGTCCGCTGTCGCCTCCCGGCCGGTCTGGCCCTGATAGGCGAAGCCCATCCGGTCCGAGGCGTCGGTCAGCCGGAAGACGATGGCCATCTCGTCCGAGGTATCGCCGCCGTCGCCCCGGACGGTGTCCACGTCCAGCCGGTAGGGCTGGCAGGGGGCGCAGAAGGGCTCCGACTGGCCCATGTCCTTGAGGCTTGCCGACAGGACCGCCTGGTCCGTCGCGATCCACCGGATCCCGTTCTTCTGGAAGGCCTCGACCACCGACTCGGCGACGCTTCCCTCCCCGGGCCACATCCCGGAGGGAGGCTTGCCGAAGAGGTCCTGATAGAAGGCCACGGCCTTCGCCACCTGGGCCCGGGCGTCCTCCGGGTAGGAGAAGCGGACCGGCCGGGCATCGAAGGGCTGGCCCTTGGCCATGTTCTCGGTGTCGGCGATCAACGGGAGGATCGGGTGGTAGAAGGGCGTCGTGGCGATCTCGATCTGCCCGGTCCGGGCATCGGGGTCATAGCGCAGGGCCCGGTGGATCCCCACCACGTTGGCCATCACCTTGTAGTTCTCCACGACCAGGCGATTGGCCAGGTCCTCGGCGGCCACCGGATCCTGGAACTCGAAGGGGCAGTTGGACTCGCAGCCAGTCCGGGCGTCGCCGGACAGGGAGGCGCAGCCGGACATGCACGACGGGGCCTTTCGGAGGCCCCCCACGGCCAGCCGAAAATGTCCCGTCGCGTCCCGGGTCACCACGTCCGAGAGGTCCACCGTGGTCTCGTCGGGCATCGAGACCGGCCCGTTCAGGAAGTCCGGATCGAACCAGGCGATCTCGAAGAAGATCTTGAGGGCCAGGAGGTCGTCCCGGGTATAGGACGTCGGGGCGCGGTTCCGGAGATCGACGTATTCGGGGAAGAACTGCATCAACTGGGGCGCCGTCGAGAGGCACGTCCAGGGGCTGTTGTAGAAGAGTTCCTTCTGGCGGTCCGTGGGCCTGGGGGCCAGGTTTCCCTCAGGGTCCGGCGTGTCGTCCAGCAGCAGGTCGATCCAGGGATCGGTGCGACCCCGGTACTTCGCCAGGAAGGCCTCCTCCCGGACCCGGTTGGCCTGCAGGTCCACCAGCGGGACGCCCTGGTCGTCCGTGTCCCCGAGGCGCTCCACGTAGTATTCCAGCAACTGGACCAGCATCACGGCGGTCAGGTTGATCGTCAGATGCACGTCCGGATAGTCCCGGAGGATCGCCGCCATGTCGTAGTAGTCCTTGGTGGCGTGCTTCCGGACCCAGGGTCCCGTCAGCTGGGTCCCGGAGGCATCGGCGTAGAAGGGCTGGTGCTGGTGCCAGACGATGGCCACGTAGGCGCTCCGGCGCACCAGGGCCTTCCGGTAGGCAGAATCGACGGCATTGCCCGCCAGGTCCGTGACGTCCTGGACCTGGACCTGGTAGCTCAGGGAGGGGTTGATCGTCCGGGCGGGGTCCAGGGTCAGGGTGACGAAGAGGTCATGGTGCAAGGAGGCCGACTGCAGGGCCGGGATCGGCGTACCGCCCTCGATCAGGGTGTAGTGGCCGACCGCCTCGGCGGGTCCTTGGGCCATCGGCTCGCTGAACCGCACCGTGATGGTGCGCCCGTCGGTGCTGAAGGCCGACACCAGCCGGGGAGGCGTGGTGTCGGGCACGTCCGGCGCCGTGTCCGTCGGCAGGTCGGTTCCCGGGTCCACCGGCGAGGGCCCGTCGGTGGGCGGCGGCGCGTCGCGACCCGGGTCGGGAATCGGGCCGTCCGGTCCCGGGTCCGGGATCGGAACGTCGGGGCCCCCGGCGAAGTCCCGCTCGATGCCGTCGGCGCCTTCCAGGGTCTCGGGACGATAGGGTTCCCAGGTGCCGGGGCAACCGGCCAGGGAACCCACCAGCAGCCACCAGATCCAGCGAGGCCGTCGATTCATGTCTGGTCGTGTCAAGGGTCTCCCCTACGGTTGCCCACAGTTTCCCGAAGCCCGCCGGCCCCGTCAACCTGCTCCAGGGTCCTGGAGACGGCTCGAAGGGCGGGGATCTGCCTGCGCGATCCGAGGGTCTCCCGAGTGCAGGCGGGGCGTGCGTCGGGAGTTCCTCCCCGGGGCCCGGTGCCGCGGATGTTCCCGGGACCTCAATGGGAATCCTGCCGCAAGGTCGCTTGTCAAAGCACGGGACGCGTGACTAGAATCGACCGCAAGTGCCGTCGGTGGACTGAAAGGGGGAACCGTCATGCTGGATCAGGCCCTGGCAAGCCGGTACGACTTCGAGACCCAGACCCAGGAGGACAAGTATGGACGTCACCTGACGGGTCGTCGCAAGGAGGACGGACTCCCGGTGACGATGACGGTGCTGGACCCTGGCCTCAAGATCCAGGCGGCGGACCTCCATGCGGTTGCCGTGGCCTCCCGGAGACTCGCAGACGGCCGGCACCCGATCCCGCTGCTGACGATCGAGGTGGGGCGCACGGAAGGGGGGAATCTCTACCTGGTCTGCGAGGCGCCTCCGGTGGACTCCCTGCGGTCCCTGATCCGGACCCGGGGGCCCCTGAGTCCCGCCGAGGCCCTGACGGTGGCCTGGCGCGTGGCGCTGGCCCTCCGGGACGCCTCTGCCCTGGGTGTCCGACACCTGGACCTGTCCTCGGGTACTGTCTTCGTGTCCCTGTCCCCGGTCCCGGAGGTCCGGGTCGCCCGGTTCGGCTGGTCGAACCTGCTGCCGGGCTACAATCCCGTCCGGAAGAACGAGCCGTTCCACGGGCTGCCCGAGTACCTGGCTCCGGAGGTCTGCGCGGGTCGGGCCGGCGACGAGGTCTCGGACCTCTACGGTCTGGGCGTCCTGCTCTACGAGATGGTGGCGGGAAAGCCTCCCTTCCTGTCGGCCTCTCCCTCGACCACCATCAAGCGCCAGGTCTACGAGCGCCCGCTCCCCCTGCACCTGGTCCGTCCGGGCATGGGGCAGATGGATCCCTACGAGCGACTGGTGACGCTGCTGCTGGCCAAGGACCCGAAGACCCGGGCACAGAGCGCCCAGGCGGTGATGGACCAGATCCAGGCCCTCCAGGCCGAGGCCTATGCCCAGGTGGACCTGTCGGTTCCGCCCCTCCGGGAGGCCCCGGTGGCGATCCTCTCCTCGCTGGAGGGCGAGGTGGCCGCCGAGGCGGCGCCCGAGGCGACCCAGCCGGCCCAGAGCCGGGAGACGATGGTCTTCACGGGCCTGGCGGAGGCCATCGAGCAGGCCCGGACGATCTCCGCCTCGGCGGCGGCCCCGGTGGCCCCCGCCGAGGGTCGGCCCACCGAGGCCTTCGACCCGTCCTTCGTGGCCTCGGCCGTTCAGGCCGCCCAGCAGGCGGTGGCCGTCGCGCCGGAGGAGGAGGCCACCCGGGTGGTCGCCGTGCCCGAGGGGACCCCGGCGGCCGCGGCCGAGTCTTCGGCGGAGGCGGCGACCCAGGTGGTGCCGGTCCCGGGCGAGGCCCCGGCACCGGCCGCCGAGGCGTCCATCGCCGAGGACTGGTTCCAGCAGAAGGGCGCCGAGGCGGAGGGCCCCGTCGTGGTCCCGCCCTCGGATGCCGAGGCCACCAAGGAGTCCCGGATGTTCTGGGTGGTCGCCGCTGCGGTGGCGATCCTGCTGGTGCTGGCCGCGGTGGTCTGGTTCGAGAGCCGTACCACCGAGAATCCCGAGGAGGTCCCGGCCACGGAAGAGGTGGCTCCGGCCCCGGCGGTGACGCCGCCCCCCCCGCGGCCGGCCCCGCCCCGGGTCGAAACCCCGGCCCCTGCGCCCGAGAAGCCTGCCCCGGCCCCCGCGGCCCCCGCTCCCGAGCGGCCCGCTCCGGCCCCGGCGGCGGCCCCGGCTCCGGAGAAACCGGTCCCGACGCGTCCCGCGACCTCGGCTCCCGAGGCTCCCAGGCCCGCACCTGTCCCTGAGAAGCCTGCCCCGGCGGCGACCCCGGCTCCGGCGCAGCCGGCCCCGGATGCCGCTCCGGCCCGGAGCCCGGCCCCGAAGCCTGCGCCCAAGGCGACCCCCGGGCCCCGGACGTCGGCGCCAGCCGCCGCGGCCCCGTCGATCTCTCCCGAGGAGCGGGAGGCCCGGGCGAAGGCCCTGGTCCTCAGTGGCCAGCAGGCCATGAAGGATGGGAACTACGGCGAGGCCATCCGCCGGTTCGAGGAGGCCTTGAAGGTCGATCCGAACAACGCTCTGGCCCCCAAGTTGCTGGACCGGGCCCGGGCGAAGGCCGCCGAGGGGAATCCCTGATCAAGGCCACAAGGTCAGAAGACCCAGTGGCCGCCCCCCATGCGCAGGACGCTCTTTCTCGTCGACAGGTCGCAGAGGCGCTTCCACGTGTCGTCGTCGATGCGGCGGGTCGTGGGGTCGTAGGCCAGGTCCCCGTGGCATCCGATGGCGCCGATCTCTCCGCACTTCGCGAAGGCCCCCGACACACCGCAGTCCAGCGAGGGGTCGATGGCCTGCACCTCTGCCACCGCCGCCTCGTCGCCTCTTGCCAGGCAGATCTCGTAGAACTCGTAGCCAGGGGCGTTGTCCTGGGAGAAGCCGATCCTGGCCTCGTCGCACTCCAGGGCCTCCGGTGGCGCCACCCGGATCAGGGCCCGGATCCACTCGGTGGGGTAGTCCGCGCAGGGGTAGGTGGACAGGTCGATGCGATAGGCATCCAGGACCCGGTAGAAGATGGCCCCGTTGCTGGGGTTGAAGCCCTGCTCACCGCGCCTGAAGGTCACCGGGGTCTCGCTGCTGGCCACGCCGCCGAAGGCCAGCAGTTCCACCGGCGGAAGGAACCGCATCCCACAGGTGTCCTCCACGGCGGGACACCCGTCCGCCAGGGCCCGGACGGTGGGGCAGAGGCGGGTCGTCGGGGAACCTCCACAGTCGAACCAGGACTCCTGTTCATTGAGGTCCGCCGCGTCATGCCAGAGGAACCGTGGCACCCCATCGGCATCCCAGAGGACCAGCACGAGGTCGCGCCACCACGGGACCTGCTGTTTCGCCCAGAGGTGGACCCGGTCTCCCGCCTGGAAGGGGGGCGACTGGTCCAGGGGCAGGTCCGTCTCCACGGTCACCGGGAACCCCTCGTCCATCCGGAAGGTCCACCGGTGGCCCGAGGACGTCTCCTCCACGAATTCCAGCCGCGCGTCCCCGTCCAGCACGCCCTGGCCCCATGGCGGCATCGGGCTGCCCTCCGTGGGGAACCCCGCCACTTCGAGGGTCGCGAAGGTGGCCGGCGGTGCCTGGCAGGTGGTCTGGGCGTCGGTCGGTCCCTCCTGGTCAGGGGCGTCCCCCAGCGGGTCCGGACCCGGGTCCGGGGGATTCGGGTCCGTCCAGGGCAGGTCCGTGGGTCCATCGGGAGGCACCGCGTCGGGGCCCGACAGGTCCCGCAGGACTCCGGGGTCCTCCGGGAGGGGAGTGTCCCGATTCCCCGGGTCCGGCACCGGTGCCTCGGGCCCGGCGTCCAGGCCTGACAGGTCGGTGCCCTGTCCGGGGTCCAGGAGGCAGCCGGCCGGCGGGGCCGCGAGCAGCAGGGCGCACATCCAGAGATGGACGGGGCGGGTCATGGCAGGTCTCCTGCGATCGGGACAACAGACAGGATAGCGGATTCGGTGCGGGCGGACGCGGGCATCGTCGGGGCGGCCTCGGGCCTTTTCCGACAGGAAGATCCGGAGTAGAATCCGCGCGCGCGAAGGCGTTCCGGAGCCGCCCGGACAGGGGCCTCCCGCCATCGCGCACGCATGCGGGAGGTGGTCCGAATGTCCGATTCTGTGGGCCTGCACCTGACCCCGGTGAACATCGAAGACGAGATGCGCCTGTCCTACGTGGACTACGCGATGAGCGTCATCATCGGTCGCGCCCTGCCCGACGTCCGGGACGGGATGAAGCCGGTGCACCGGCGCGTGCTCTTCACGATGCACGAGAGCCGGAACTTCCACAACACGCCCTACAAGAAGTCCGCCCGCATCGTCGGCGACGTGATGGGCAAGTACCACCCCCACGGCGATGCGGCGATCTACGACACGATGGTCCGGATGGCCCAGGACTTCAGCCTGCGCTATCTGCTCGTGGACGGCCAGGGCAACTTCGGGTCGGTGGACGGGGATGCCCCGGCGGCCATGCGCTACACCGAGGTGCGCATGACCCGGCTGGCCGAGGAGATGCTGGCCGACATCGAGAAGGAGACCGTGGACATGGTGCCCAACTACGACGGGTCCCTCGAGGAACCGTCGGTGTTGCCGGCCCGGGTCCCGAACCTGCTGATCAACGGGTCCTCGGGGATCGCCGTGGGCATGTCCACCAACATCCCCCCCCACAACCTGGGCGAGGTGATCGGGGCCCTGGTGGCGATGATCCGGGACCCGGCCATCTCCATCGAGGAACTGGTCCGGCTGCTCCCGGCGCCCGACTTCCCCACGGGGGGGAAGATCCTGGGGCTCCGGGGGGCCCGGGAGGCCTACGAGACCGGTCGCGGGGTGGTGAAGATCCAGGCCCGGAGCCACGTCGAGGGGGACAAGAAGGGCGAGCGCACGGCCATCGTCGTCACCGAGATCCCCTACCTCGTCAACAAGGCGCGGTTGCTGGAGCGGATCGCCGAGCTGGTGAAGGAGAAGCGCATCGAGGGCATCCACGACCTCCGGGACGAGTCGGACCGGGATGGGATGCGCATCGTGATCGAACTGAAGCGCGACGCCGATCCCCAGGTCGTGCTGAACCAGTTGCACGCCCTGACCCCGATGCAGTCGACCTTCAACGTGATCCTGCTGGCGATTCACCACGGCCAGCCTCGCCTGATGACCCTGAAGGACGTCCTCCAGGCCTTCGTGGACCACCGGAAGGACGTGGTGACCCGGCGCTGTCGCTTCGAACTCCGGAAGGCCCGGGAACGGGAGCACATCCTGCTGGGCTACCAGATCGCCCTGGACCACCTCGACGAGGTGATCGCCCTGATCCGGGCCTCCCGGAACCCCGAGGAGGCCCGGACCGGCCTGATGCAGACCTTCGGGCTCACGGAGATCCAGGCCCGGGCCATCCTGGAACTGCGCCTGGAGCGCCTGACCCGGATGGAGCGGGACAAGATCCTGCTGGAACTGGAGGAGATCCGGAAGAACATCGCCCGCCTGGAGGAGATCCTGGGGTCCGAGGCCCTGCTGCTGGACGTCGTGGCGGAGGAACTGGAGGAGATCCGGGACCGCTACGGCGACCCGAGGCGATCGGAGATCGTCGAGGACGTCGGCGACCTGGACCTGGAGGACCTGATCCCCGAGGAGGAGATGGTCGTCACGGTGTCGGCCCAGGGGTTCGTGAAGCGCACCCCCGTGGCCCAGTACCGCAGCCAGAGGCGCGGGGGCAAGGGCAAGGCGGGGATGGCGACCCGGGAGGAGGACTGGGTCGTCAACATGTTCGTCGCCAGCACCCACGCCCATGTCCTCTTCTTCACGGACAAGGGGCGGGTCTTCCGCCTGCGGGTCTTCGACATCCCGCCGGGGTCCCGGACCTCGAAGGGGCGGGCGATGGTGAACCTGCTGAACCTCGCCGGGGACGAGCGGGTCGCCGCGATCCTGCCGGTGCCGGACCCCGACGCCCCCGAGTCCCTGGTCTTCGGGACCCGGAAGGGGATCGTGAAGCGGACCGAACTGAGCCAGTTCAAGAACATCCGGAGCAACGGGATCATCGCCATCCGCCTGGACCCCGACGACGACCTGATCGCGGTGCGCCGCGCCGTCGAGGGCCAGCACGTGCTGCTCTTCACCCGGCGGGGCAAGTCGATCCGGTTCAGCCTCGAGGACCTGCGGCCCATCGGGCGGGACACCCGGGGAGTCCGGGGGGTCACCCTGGCCCGGGGCGACCAGATGGTCGGCATGGAGGTGCTGCACCCCGACTGCGACCTCCTGGCGGTGACCGAGAAGGGCTACGGCAAGCGGACTCCCTCGGAGGAGTACCGGGTGCAGCGTCGGGGCGGCAGCGGGATCCTGGCGATGCGGGTGAACCCCAAGGTCGGGTCCGTCGTGGCATTGCTGGAGGTCCGGGAGGACGACGAGTTGATGCTGACCTCCTCGGTGGGGCAGGTGATCCGAGTCCGGGTGAAGGACATCTCCCGCATCGGTCGGGTGACCCAGGGCGTCCGGGTCATGAACGTGGCCTCCGACGAGCGCGTCGTCGCGGTGGACGTCCTGGCCGAGAAGGAGGAGGAGCCCGAGATGCCCCTGGAGGACGACGGCGGATCGGTGCTGCCGGAAGAGGACCTCTAGGATCCTGCCGGATTCCGGTCCCCGTCGTGGGACCACTCGGGACCCAGTTCCCGCCACAGTGCCACGAAGGCCTCCTGGGTCACCAGCGACGGGCGGATGCCCGGGTCGATGGGGACGGCCGCCAGGGCCTTCAGGACCCGATCCCGGGGCAGGCGGGTCCCGGCCATCAGGCTGTTGACCACCGTCTTCCGGGGTTGGGCGAAGAGGGCCTGGGCCAGGGCATCGAAGGAGGGATGGCCGGCGGCCTCGGCCGCCACGGGGTCCGCCGCACTGGGGTTCATGTCCACCACGGCCGACCAGATCGCCGGCGGGGGAACGAAGTGATCCGGGGGGACCCGGAACCGCAGGGACACCCCCGTTCGGGCCTGCACCCGCAAGGACAGCGCTCCCCGGGCCCGATGGCCCGGGGTCGCCACGATCCGTTCCGCGACCTCCTGCTGGAGCATCACCACCACCCGGGCCAGACGGTCCCGGAACCTCAGGAGGTTCAGCACGATCGCCGTCCCGACGTTGTAGGGCAGGTTCCCCACCACCCGGATCCCCGGCGTGATCCACCGGGCCAGGGCGGGGTCCGTGGCATCACCGGCGATCACCTCCACCCGGGAATGGTCCCGGAAGCGCTCCCGGAGGTCCAGGACGAACCGGGTGTCCTTTTCCAGCAGCAGCAGCCGGTCGCACCGGGACACCAGGTGCCGGGTCAAGGCCCCGGGGCCGGGGCCGATCTCCAGCACCGTGTCTCCGGGACCCGGCCCCAGCGTCTCGATGATGCGATGGACGTCCCGTTCGTGGGTCAGGAAGTGCTGGCCCAGTTCCTTGCGGGCCGTGCGCCGATCCCGGGGAGGAGGGGGTTCCGGGTTCACTGGAACGCCTCGGAGTAGGCCACCCGCTCCTTCTCCGTGCAGACCCCGCCCTCGGGATCCCGGCCGTCGCATCCCATCCGGAACTGGAGCACCATCCGCTTCCAGGCGGGCAACGGCAGATACACCTCCAGGCCCTGGAGCACCCGGGCGCCTCCCGATGGGATTCGGAGGGCGCTGGGAACCCCCTGGCCCCCACAGAGGACGTCCTGGGCGGTGCCGGTGAAGGACCCGTCCTGGGGCCACGCCCCGTCCTTCTGGGTCTCCATCAGCAGGGTGTCGCAGGTCGGGATGAAGATGGCCTGCGATCCCTCGTTCCGAATGAACAGCACCGTGTTCGGGTCGTCCTTTCGCAGCACGTCGATCCGGACCCCCTCCTCGCCGGGGGGAGGAAAGGCCGCGCAGATGCCTCCATGCATTCCTGCGGCCCGGCAACGACGGCCTGGGGGACAGGGGGCCGCGCCGGGGCATGCCGGTGCCTCCTCCCCGCACCAGGACTCGCCGTCCTGCCAGCACTCCCCCTCCCGCAGCCCGGCCCCCGGAGAGCAGTAGCCCGTCCCCCCCGAGGCCACTGCGATGCAGACCGGGCCCTCGGAACCGCCGCTGCAGTCGGCGTTCCCGGTGCAGCCGGGGGCAGGGCCGGAACGGCAGGTCCCGGGCCGGTCGGCGCAGGCGGGGTCTCCGAGGGCGCAGAGGATCGCCCCCTCGCACCACTCGGTCTCCGGGCAGTCCTCATCCTCCAGGCAGGCCGGTGGCCCCGGCCGGGGGAGGCACAGTCCCGGATGGTCCACGCAGGTGGTCCAGCGGGTCACTGGACAGCGAATCTCGCCGATGCAGCCCATCGTGGTCGGACAGTCCAGGTCGCTCCAGCATGCCCCGCTCACCGGGGGCAGGGCGCGGCAGACTCCCAGGTCCGGGACCCCGGCCGGCAGGCAGCCGGTGCCCGCGGGGCAGCGCTGCGTGGCGGAGCAGAGGGTCGCCGTGGGTGCCCAGAGGCAGACCCCCGGGACTCCGGGGCCCTTCCCGCCGATGTCCGGGCAGCCGCCCGGGCAGGACTCCGTCAGACAGGAGGCCGGCCCGGAGCACGAGGACCCTGGGGGGCAGTCTCCGGGGACCAGGCACTGCCAGGGGCGGATTCCTCCTGGGCACGCTTCGACCTCCCCGGTCTCCCGGGACTCCGCCGGCGCGACGTCCTCGGGCCCCTCGGCCTCCAGGAGGTCCTTCGGGGCATCCGTCGCCTCCTCCGGGGTCCCGGGGTCCCATCCCAGGTCCGTTGTCGGGGCCACGCTGCATCCCGCCGTCAGCACGATCCATCCCAGGGCCCACGTCCTCATCGGGTGCCTCCACCGGCGCGGGTATAGGGCTCCATCTCCAGGCCCCGGGGGGCCTGGGCCCCTGCCAGGTCCCCGAACAGATACCGGGTTCCCAGGCCGGCGATCATCGCCGCGTTGTCCGTGCAGAGGGAGAGGGGCAGCAGGTGAATGCGTCGCCCCTCCCGTTCCAGGGCCTCGGCCATCCGCTCCCGGAGTCGCCGGTTGGCCGAGACGCCCCCGGCCAGCACCACCTCCTGCACCCCGGTCTCCTGGGCGGCCCGGCAGGTCTTGGTGACCAGCACGTCCACGACCGCCTCCTGGAACGCCGCGGCGATCTCCCCCGTCTCCTGGGGGTCCGGGGGATGCCGGAGCATCTCCAGGTGTCGTCGCAGGGCCGTCTTGAGCCCCGAGAAGGACATCTCCAGGCCCTCCTTCAGGAAGGGCCGGGGCAGGGTCACCGCGTCCGTCCGGTGTCCCTCGGCGGCCCGCTCGATGGAGACGCCCCCGGGATAGGGGAGTCCCAGCATCGCGGCCGCCTTGTCAAAAGCCTCGCCGGCGGCGTCGTCCCGGGTCTTTCCCAGTCGTTCGAGCCGGCCGGGGGCCGCGACCCGGTAGAGGCTCGTATGGCCCCCGGAGACCGCCAGTGCCAGATGGGGGAACGCCGGCGGTTCCCGGTCCGGCACCAGGAAGGAGGCCATCACGTGGGCCTCCAGGTGATCGATCCCGACCAGTGGCTTCCCGGTGGCCAGGGCCAGTCCCTTCGCGAACTGGATGCCCACCAGCAGCGACCCGATCAGGCCCGGGCCCAGGGTCACGGCGATCCCGTCCACCTGGTCCAGCGGCGTGCCGGCCTCCCGGAGGGCCCGGTCCACCACCGGGACGATCTGTCGCAGGTGGTCTCGGGAGGCCACCTCCGGCACCACTCCCCGGAAGGGGGCGTGGATGGCCACCTGGGAGTGGATCACGTTGCTTCGGACCCGGCGGCCGTCCTCGACCACCGCCGCCGCCGTCTCGTCACAGGAGGTCTCGATTCCCAGGACCCTCATGGAGCCGAGGGTACCCCGAAATCCTCCCGGGGGGCCAGCCCCAGCGTGGCCCGGGCCGACGGGTCGCGGAGGACCTCCCGGGTTGCCTCGTATCCCGCCTCGATGGCCTCCTGGCCCCGGCTGAAATCGAGGAATGGGATCTGGCCGACCCGGGGGCGGACCAGCACCTCCGGGCGATCCAGTCGCACCCGGAGGTTCCCGATGGCCACCTCCCCGATGGCGATGCCCATCCAGAGCGTGTCCCGCAGCCCCGGTCGGCGAAGCGGGGGCGTGTCCCCGCCTGGGGACCGGGTCGAGGGGAGCCACCGGCGCATCCACTCGGGCCAGAGGGCCTTCCGGTCCGGTTCCCCGTCGGTGGCCCCCCCGTCGGTCAGGGGATCCCCTTCTGCGTCCCGGGAATCCTCCCGGCGTTGCCAGGGACCGTCCTGGACCACGAAATGGTTGATGTCCACCGCGAGGACCACCTCGGCCCCCATTTCCCGGGCCAGGGACACCGGGATCGGGTTCACGAGCCCGCCGTCCACCAGAAGTCTCCCGTCCCGCTCCACGGGGCTGAAGAGCCCCGGAACCGCCGTGCTCGCCAGGATGCCCGACAGGAGGTCGCCCTCCCGGATCAGCACCTCCTCTCCCTGCAGGAGGTCGGTGGCGTTCATCGCCAGGGGTCGCGGCAGGTCCTCGAAGCGCTCGGCCGTCACGAACTGCCGGATCAGGGGTTCCAGGCTCCTCCCGTCGATCAGGCCCGCCCGGGAGAGGTGCACCCGGAGGAAGGGCAGCAGGTGTCGGAGGTTCAGGTCCAGCACCTCCCGGGTCAGTCGATCCAGGCTTCCGCTGATCCACGCCGCGGCGATGAAGGACCCGATGCTGGTCCCCGCGACGCACCAGGGCTCCACGCCCTCCTCCTGGAGGGCCCGAACGACCCCCAGGTGGGCCCACCCCCGGGCGGCCCCGCCCCCCAGGGCCACGCCGATTCGCGGTCTCTGGTCAGAATTCGGTCTCATGCCGACCTCCCGGACAGACCGCCCTCAAGATAACGCGGTAACGCGACGCGTCAAGGCCCTTCCGGCATCCAGTCCCCCACCTGGCTGGACGCGGCGGTGAATCGGGGCCTGTCCAGGGGCATCGACACCCGGTAGAATGAAGTCCCCTGTCTGGAGGACCCCCATGGAGCGCTACCGGCTGTTCATCGACGGGCAGTTCTGCGACGCCAGCGACGGCGCGGTCCGGGAGACCTTCAACCCGGCCACCGAGGAGCCCATCGCCGAGGTCCCGGTCGCCACGGTGGAGGATGCCCGCCGGGCCATCGCCGCGGCCCGGAAGGCCTTCGACGAAGGACCCTGGCCGTCGATGTCCCCGAAGGACCGTGCCGCCGCCCTCATGCGGGTGGTCGAGGGGCTGATGGCCCGGCAGGCGGAACTGGCGGACCTGGAGTCCCGGGACTCGGGGGCCACGATCCGAAAGACCACCCTGATGGACATCCCGCTGGGCATCGAGCACTTCCGGCTGCTCGTGGACCTGGGGGCCCGGCTTCCCACCTACGAGCCCCTTCCCTGGATCGACTTTCCCTACGTCTCGTGGAACTTCGTGAACCGGGAGCCCATCGGGGTCTGCGCCGGGATCATCCCCTGGAACTTCCCCTTCCTGATGGCCGTCTGGAAGACGGCCCCGGCCCTGATCATGGGCAACACCGCGGTGCTCAAACCCGCCACGGACACCCCCCTCTCGGCCCTGGAGATGGCGAAGGTGATTGCCGAGGCGGACCTGCCGCCGGGAGTCTTCAACCTCCTGACCGGGTCCGGGGGCGTCATCGGGCCCGAACTCTGCACGAACCCGATGGTGGACAAGGTCGCCCTGACCGGCAGCACCGAGACGGGCCGTCAGGTGATGCGGATGGCCGCCGACACGGTGAAGAAGGTCACCCTGGAACTCGGCGGGAAGTCCCCCACGCTGGTCCTGGAGGACGCGGATCTGGACCTGGCGGTGGACGGGGCCCTCTTCGGGACCTTCTTCCATGCCGGGCAGGTCTGCGAGTCGGGCACCCGGTGCTTCGTCCCCGCGGCCATCTACGACACCTTCGTGGCCCGGATGCTGGAACGCATCGGCCATATCCGGGTCGGGGATCCCCAGGACTTCGACACGACCATGGGACCGGTCGTCTCCCGGGCCCAGTGGAACACCGTGATGGGCTACATCGAGGCCGGTCGCCAGGAGGGGGCCCGGATGCTCTGCGGCGGGCGAAGGCCTCCCCACCTGGATCGGGGCCATTTCGTGGAGCCGACGGTCTTCGACCAGGTGGACAACCGGATGCGCATCGCCCAGGAGGAGATCTTCGGGCCGGTCCTCTCGGTGATTCGCTACGAGGACGTGGACGACGCCATCCGGATGGCCAACGACAGCATCTACGGCCTGGGAGGGGCCGTCTTCAGCCGGGACGTGCCCCGGGCCATCGACATCGCGAAGCGCATCCGGACCGGGACCGTCTGGATCAACGACTACCACCTGCTCAACGCCCTGGCGCCCTTCGGGGGATACAAGCAGTCGGGGGTGGGGCGGGAACTGGGGCCCCACGGCCTGCTGGAGTACACCCAGGTCAAGCACATCCACGTGGACCTGACCGCGGACCGCAGCAAGCGCTTCTGGTACGACTACATCTTCAACGACTGACCGGCACGCCGGGAGGTGGCAGGCAGGGCAGGCACGCCGGTGGGATCATGGGTTCAGGGGACCGCGGGCACCGCGCAGGTCTTCTGGGCCCCGACCACCACCCGGCAGTCGCCGTATTCCGGGGGGCACTGGCCCGCATCGCTGCACAGTTGCCCGCAGAACGAGACGATGTCGTTGCCCGCCGACGGGGAGGTCCGGAGGCACAGGTAGTCGGGACCCTCGAGCGTGCAGGCGGCGAAGGGCCCCGAGGCGCAGTCCTTGCTGCAGATTCGGAACTGCCCCCCGGTCACGGTCGGGGCCGCGATGCATCGCAGGAACTGGCACTCGGCGTCCTGCTGGCACGGCTCGCCGTGGCCCTTCCCCGACGGGTTCGGGACCACGTAGGCCCCCGGGTCCTCCCCCTCGGCCTCGTCCGACGTGGTCGCGATGTCCCCGACATCGGGCCGGGAGGTCCCCGGGTCGCCCGGGTCGCCCGGGTCTCCCGACGAGGAATCGCATCCCCCGAGGGTCAGCATCAACCCGATCACGACCTCGAACCGCGGAACCGACCTTTTCATCCCCCACCTCCGGGACCGAGGAGGAACCATCCGGCGGCCGCGAGGGCGCCCAGCAGGAGCAGTCCGCCGATTCCCACCCACAGCCACGGACCGCGCTGCCGCGCCCGGGGCTGCAGCGCCGTCATCGCCATCGTCTCCCGGCCCTCCAGCATCTCCACCAGGGGGGTTCCCTGGGTCCGGGGAAGGGCCGATCCGTCGCCGATCCGGGTCGCCTGTCCCCGGAGGTCCTCCGAGGAGAGGTGCCCCCCCCCGAGCCGGTTCAGGGTCTCCAGCCGGATGGGGGTGCTGCCCTCGATGGGCAGCGGCTGGCCCGCATAGCGCATCATCGACAGGCTCAGGATCTCGTCGGAGATCAGCAGGCTGATCCGCTCCTGGTTGAGCCCCTCGGCCTCCACGGCCTGGGCCTCGAAGATGCTCCGCAGGAACTCGGTCAGGTCGTAGGAGGTGACCTTGAGACCCTCCTGGAAGAGGAAGGCCATCAGCGAATCGCCCATCTCCCGGGCGCTGTGGTAGCGCTTCCGGGGGTCCCGGGCCAGGCTCTTGAGCACCAGCCGTTCCAGTTCCTCCGGGACGTCGGGGTTCAGAAGGGTCAGGGAGGGGACCTCGGCCTTCTGGACCAGGTCCACGGTCTCCATCTCGGTCTTGCCCAGGAAGAGACGCCGGTTCGCCAGCAGTTCCCACAGCACCACCCCGGCGCTGAAGAGGTCGGCCCGGTGGTCCACGGCCCGGCCATCGATGGCCTCCGGGGACAGGTAGCTGAACTTCCCCTTCACGATCCCCGGGTCCGTGAGTTCCGCCTGGGTGATGGCCTTCGCCAGACCGAAGTCCGTCACCTTCACCTCGCCGGCCCGGGAGATCAGCACGTTGGGCGGTGACACGTCCCGGTGGACGATCCCGAGGGGGTTGCCGTTGGCGTCCCGGCGCTCGTGGGCGTGAGCGAGGCCCTTGAGCATCTCGGTGACCACGAAGAGGGCGATGGGAACCGGGAAGCGCTGGCCCACCTCCGAGAGGCGCTGGAAGACCCGGCGCAGGTTGAAGCCCTCGATCAGTTCCATCACGATGAAGTAGGTGCCCTGGGCCCGGCCGACGTCGAAGACCTGCACGATGTTCGCGTGGTTCAGGTGCATGGCCAGCCGGGCCTCGTCCAGGAACATGTTGACGAACTTCGGCTGGTTGCAGAGGGAGGGGAGGATGCGCTTGATGGCCACCGGCTTTTCGAAGCCGTCCAGGGTGATGGCGACGGCCTTGTAGATCTCGGCCATGCCCCCCGAGTCGATCTTCTCGATGATCCGGTAGCGCTGCCTTTCGCCCATCGGGTCGCCTCCTTCCGGCCGATCCTAGCAGGTCGCTCGGTGGATCGGAACCCGCGGCCACGGGTCCAGCCTCCCCTGGACGCGGGAATGGGCGTCGCTCTCTCTCCGGCGCCATGTCACGGGTCGCCGCAGGAGGGACTCGGGAGCGGGGGCGGGGATGACGGGGGGTCCTGGAGGCGCCACCCGGATTTGAACCGGGGATGGAGGTTTTGCAGACCTCTGCCTTACCGCTTGGCTATGGCGCCAGGGGCGACGAAACGCAGGGCATTTGTACCGGACGGAGAGGGGTCTTGTCAACCGGTTCAGCAGTCCAGGTGCAGTTCCACCTCGTAGGGGTGGGGCCGCTGCCGCATGGCCCGGCACTCCCGTTCCCGCAGGATCCGCACCCAGTCGGTGATCAACGGCTCGGTGAAGACCCCCGGTTCCGTCAGGAACCCGTGGTCGGCCTCCAGGGCCTCCAGGACCGCCTCCAGGGACCCCGGCAGGGACCGGATCAGGCGACGACGTTCGGCCTCCGGCATTGCGAAGACGTCCTCGTCGAAGGGGCCGAAGCCCAGCGTCGAGGGGTCCAGTTCCCGGCGCATGCCGTCCAGTCCGGCGAGAATCTGGGCCGCCATCGCCAGGTAGGGGTTGCAGGTGGCATCGGGCGTCCGGAACTCGATCCGGCGGTCCTGGGGCCTCCGGGTGTACTTGGGGATGCGGATCGCGGCGCTCCGGTTGCCCAGGCTGAAGAAGGCGTTGATCGGCGCCTCGAAGCCCGGAACCAGCCGGCGGAAGGAGTTCGTCGAGGGATTGGTCCAGGCCATCACTGCAGGGCCGTGTTCCAGCAGGCCAGCGATGTAGGCCAGGGCCGTCCGGGAGAGGCCGCCATACCCGGCGGGGTCGTCGAAGAGGGGGCGTCCCTCCAGGAACAGGTGCTGGTGGAAGTGCATCCCGCTGCCCGCCTCCCCGAAGAAGGGCTTGGGCATGAAGGTCGCCACCAGGTCATGGCGCCGGGCCACCATCTTGACGAAGTACTTGACCATCAGGGCCACGTCGCCCATCCGCAGCGGCGTCCCCAGGTGGACCTCGATCTCCTGCTGTCCCGGGCTGCCGACCTCGTGGTGGTGGTACCGGACGTCCACCCCCGCCTCCTCCAGCAGCAGCGCCATTTCGTTCCGGATGTTGAAGAAGGCGTCCTGGGGCGGTGCGGCGTGGTAGCCTCCCTTCAGGGGCAGCGACTGGGGCTGGCGGAACTCCTCGCAGCCGGGGATGCGTCCTTCCCGGGACCCGAACACGGCCTGGGAGACGCAGACCCCGTTCTCGAAGAGGGCCTGATCCAGCAGGTAGAACTCGAACTCCGGCCCGAAGAGCGCCTCGTCTGCGAGGCCCGACGTCCCGAGGGCCTCCACGGCCCGCCGCAGGATGCCCCGGGGGTCCCGGGGGAAGGGGGCCAGGGTCCCGGCTTCGGCCACGTCGCAGATCAGCGACAGGGTCTTGTCGGAAAAGAAGGGGTCCAGGAAGGCGGTGGTGGGATCTGGAACCAGCACCATGTCCCCGCACTCGACTCCCTTGAATCCGGGCATGTTGGACCCGTCGAAGCCCACGCCGTCCTCGAAGACCGAGTCGTCGAAGCGAGAGGCGGGCAGGCTGACGTGGTGGAGGCGGCCCGAGAGGGCGGTGAACTTGAGGTCCACCGTCCGGACCTCCTCCTTGCGCAAGTAGGCCAGCAACTCCCGGACCGTCGAGAACATCTTGCCTCCTTGGGGCCGAAGCGGCCGTTCCCCTGCAGGGAATCGGAGATATATCACCGGACGAGGAGAAAGGGCACCACGAAACGCCGTGCTGGATCCGCATCCTCGGGGGGCGGTCGTCGTCGCGATCCGGGGTCACCACCGCTCGCGGTGCACCCGGTGGGGATCGTAGCGGTCCACAGGCTCCTTCGATTCGGCCGGGTGGCCGATGGCCACCACCATCCCGATCCGGATGGGGTCCGGGACCCCCAGGACCTCCCGGAGGGCGGCCTCCCGCTCCGGCCGGGGCTGCACCCCCAACCACACGGCCCCCAGGCCCAGGGCATGGGCGGCCAGCAGCAGGTTCTGGGTCGCCGCCGACAGGTCCTGGAGCCAGTATCCCTCGAGGGGCTGGCGGCCCGGGTCCGCGCAGAGGACGATGGCGAGGGGCGCCTGGGCCAGCATCCGGCCGTGGGGATGGACCCGGGACAGGGAATCCAGCACCTGGCGATCCTCCACCACCAGGTATTCCCAGGGGCGCAGGTTGCGGGCCGAGGGGGCGGCCATCGCCGCCCGGAGCAGCATCTCGACCGTCTCGGGAGCAATGGGCCGGTCCGGCTGGTACTGCCGGATGCTCCGACGGGTCAGGATGGCCTGGAGGGCGTCCATGATCCCCTCTCCCGGCTCATGGGGTCACGGGGACTCGGGGGCCTGGGGCGCCGGAGCCGCGGGAGCCTGGGGCGCCGGTGCCGCGGGAGCCTGGGGCGCCGGTGCCGCGGGGGCCGGTGCCGCGGGTGCAGGCGCCTCCTGGACTTCCGAGACCACGCTCCGCTCGGACCCCGTGAGGGCGATGGCCACCGACAACACCATGAAGATGGCCGCCAGGATTCCCGTGGCCTTGCTCAGGACCGTGGTGGCCCCCCGGCCCCCGAAGATCGAGGTCGAGGACCCGCCGCCGAACACCGCCCCCATGCCCCCGCCACCTCGTCCGGGCTGGAGCAGGATCACGACGATCAGCAGCACCGACACCAGGATGTGAAACGCGATCATCAGGCCGAACAGGAATTCCATGTGTCACCCCGCGCTTTCGACAATGGCGGCAAAGGACTCCCCCGAGAGGCTGGCCCCGCCCACCAGCGCCCCGTCCACGTCCCGCTGGGCCAGCAGTTCCCGGGCGTTTCCCGGTTTCACGCTGCCCCCGTAGAGGATCCGGATCCGCCGCGCGATCTCCGGTCCGTGGAACCGGGCCAGCAGGCCCCGGAGGAACTCGTGGACCTCCTGGGCCTGGGCTGGCGTCGCGTTGCGTCCGGTCCCGATGGCCCAGACCGGTTCGTAGGCGATCACGACCCGCTCGATGGCCTTCGCATCGATGCCCGCAAGGCCCACGGTCACCTGTCGCTCCACCCGGGCGAAGGTCTCGCCCCGGTCCCGCTCGGCCAGTTTCTCCCCCACGCAGACGATGGGGGTCAGGCCCGCCGCCAGGGCCCGCTCCAGTTTTCGCCGGACCAGTTCGTCCGACTCCAGGTGGTACTCCCGCCGCTCCGAGTGCCCGATGCAGACGTACTGGCATCCCAGGCTGGTGAGCATCCGGGCGCTGACCTCGCCCGTGAAGGCCCCCTCCTCCTCGGCGCTGAGGTCCTGGGCGCCATGGCCCACCGAGGAGCCCTCCAGGACCCGGGCCACCGCGGGGATCAGGGGAAACGCCGGCAGCACGCAGACGTCCGTCTGGCGGAACCGGCCGGTCCGCTGCACGACCTCCCGGGCCAGGGCCGCCGCGCCGGCGGCATCCAGGTGCATCTTCCAGTTGCCGGCGATCAAGGGCCGCCGGTTCGCTGCATCCATCACTTGCCTCCCTCCCGGATCGCCTTGAGGGCGTCCAGGTCCTGTCCCTCCAGGAGCCGCAGGGCCGCATCGCCGCCGGCCGAGACGTGGGTGAAGAAGGGCGTGAGCCCCAGGCGGCCCACCAGCGCCGCCGTGTCGTCGCCCACCACGACGCTGGCGCAGCGGCACCGGACCAGTGTTCGGGCCAGGCGTTCCGTGCCCTCCTCCGTCGGCTCCTCCCCGGGGTCCCCGAGGGTTCCGTTCCACCAGACCGTCCGAAGGTCCGCGAAGGCCCGGGAGAAGTCCTGGGCCGTCTCGGGTCCGATGTCCCGGATGCGGGCCGCGCCGGGGACCTCCCGGACCCCCACGACCGTCTCGGTGCCGTCCTCCAGCACGACCCGGAGGTCGATGGGCAGCCGGACGTCCATCTCCCGGGCCCGGGCCCGGGCCAGCAGGTGCCGGGCCAGTTCCGCATCCTCCCGTTCCGCCGCCGACGGCGCCTGGGCCATCATCCAACCCAGGCGGCCCCCGAAGGCCATCGTCCGGACCTTGCCCTGCCAGGCCTGGATCAACGCCATCCGGTCCTTCAACTGGCTTCCGCCCAGGAGGATGCCCGCCGGCTGGTCCAGGGATCCGCAGAGGCGGTTCAGTTGCGACAGTTCGCGGTAGAGCGCCATTCCCGCTCCCCGGGAGTGGACGTGCCTCGGGAGGGCCACGATGGAGGCCCAGCGACGGTCGCAGAGGGCCAGCGAATCGATCCCATAGAGGTCGCACAGGTGCCCCAGTTGCTGGGCGAAGAGGTCGTCCCCCTGCTCCTCCTCGGCGTGGAAGGCCAGGTTCTCCAGCAGCACGACCTCCCCGTCCATGCGCTCCATCACCACCTTTCGGGGGCCGTCTCCGACGACGTCCTCCGGGAGATAGACCTCCTGGTCCAGCAGTTCCGCCAGGCGCAGGCCCACCGGGACCATCGAGAGCCCCGGCATCCGGCGCCCTTGCGGGTTGCCCAGGTGGGAGGCCAGCACGAGCCGGGCCCCCGCCGCGAGCACCTGCCGGACCGTCGGGACCACGCTGCGGATCTTCCGGTCGTCGAGGATGCAGCCGTCCTCCACCGGGCAGTCGAGGTCCACCCGGAGCAGGAGCCGCCGCCCCTCGAGGGGCAGGGCTTCCAGTTTCTCAATTCCCCGAAGCAGGTCCATCCGGGCCTCTCGCCCCAGACCGGGCGGATCGAGCCGAGGCGCAAGTGTAGCCGAGGAACCTTCCTTGTCAAACCGGAGGTTTTGCAACGGAGGGGGTCCCGGGAACGGGGGGACGGGTCGTCTCGGGCCGGGAGGGGTCAGGGAACCAGGGCCGCCCGGACGCCGATGAGCACGGTGGCGTCCCCATGCCGTCGCCCTGCCTGGAAGAAGACGCCGCCGTCATGCACCCGGACCTTGGTCCGGAACTCCCCCATCTCCAGGTGGATCCGGAGCAGCCCCTTGTCCTCGGTCACGCCCTGGAAGATCGCCGCGAACCGGTCCCCGTTGGGCAGCGTCGTCTCGACCCGCTCCCCCTCGGCGAGCCGTCGGGAGGTCTCCCCGGCCAGGTCGAAGAAGGAGAACTTGTCCCCGAAGGACCGCCGCAGGGTGTCCCACATCTTCTGCAGACCGGGATGCAGTTTCGGCGGCTCCCGTCTGGCCAGGATCACCGTCAGGGTCACCTCGGCCCGGGGTTCCGCCGCCGCTTTCCGTGGCATCGCCGAGGCTGCCAGTGCCAGGGTTGCCGCCGCGAAGACCCAGACCCTGATCCCGCGTCGAAGCATCTCACCCCTCCTCCAGGAACCAGATCACCGTTGCCCGGGACGGGTCGTCCGGGTCCTGGTCGATCACCACCGACCCCCGATCCAGGTCGTACGAATCCACGAAGCAGGCGTTGTTCGGGGCCCGTTCCCCGGGAACCGTCAGGGCCAGCAGGGCCGCCGCCGCCAGGGCGGCACCCACGGGGGCCATCCACCAGAGGGGCCGTTCCCGGATCCCCTTCCACCACCGGGCCAGGCCCCGATCGGAGCGGGCCTCCCGGGCCGCCTCGTATCGCGCCTCCACCCCCCGGAAGAAGGCCTCGAAGTCCGGGGGCGCCCGCCTCGGGGTGGCCGCCTCCCGGACCTCGTCCGACAGGGCCCGAAAGGCCTCGACCTCGGCCCGCAGTCGGGGGTCCAGGTCCTGTTCCGGGGCCTCCCCGTCGGCGATCCGCATGGCCTTGCGACGGTCCATCGTCCCCTCCCTCAACCGTGGCGCCCCAGTCGGGCCTCCAGGACCTCCCGGAGGCGCATCCGAGCGTGGAACAATCGGGACATCACGGTCCCCATCTTGAGGCCCAGGGTCTCGGAGATCTCCTCGTAGGACAGTCCCTCCACCTCCCGGAGGACCAGGATCTCCTGGTGTTCGGGCTTCAGGAGCGCCATGGCCTGGCGGACCACCTCCAGGCGCTCCTGGGCCTCCACCATCCGGGACGGCTCCAGGGGCCGCGAGTCAGTCTCGGCCCCCAGGGCCGGCTGCACCTTCCGGCCGTCCTCGTAGTCGCTGGTTTCCCGCTGGTTCCGCTGCTGCCGGTAGCGGTCCACGAAGACATTGTGGGCGATGCGGTAGAGCCAGGTGTAGAAGCCCGACCCCATCTGGAAGGACCCGATGCCCTGGAGGGCCCGGACGAAGGTCTCCTGGGCCAGGTCCTGGGCCTCCTCCTCACGATGGGTCAGGGCCAGCAGCATCCGGTAGATCCTCCCGTAGTATCGCTGGGCCAGGTCCTGGAAGGCCTTCCGGTCGCCCCGTTTCGCGGCCAGCACCAGGTCCCGTTCCAGCGGCTCCACGACGACTCCAAGGGTTCGACGAGGCAGGGGCCGGGTCTATTCTATCCCCGAGGACCAGATCCGGGTCTCCCCCTCCGGGACGACCAGGTCCGCCTCTCCGGACAGCAGGGCTCCGTCGGGGATCACCAGGCACCCGTCGCCGCGGATCCGGACCCGGATGCGGGCCCCGGGCGCCACGACGACCCCCCGGCCCAGGGCCAGATGCCCGGCCTCGGCGGGGTCCTCCCGGACCTGCCGGGTCTCGGGGTCCATCGCCAGGGGGCCCCGGGGCCGATCCGCATCGACCACCAGCGTCGCTCCCTCCCCGAGGCGCAACCCGGCACCCAGCGGCGGGGCTCCCGAGGGGCCGTGAACTGCCGCCAGGGCGAGCGTGCTTCCGGGACCGACCTCCCAGTCCCGAAGCGTTCCCAGGGGCCAGGGGCCTTCGGCCAGGCAGGGATGCAGCTCGATCCAGGCCGAGGGGTCCACCTGGGCCCCGGCATCTCGCAGTCGGTCCCGGTGCCCCTGGACCAGGGCCTCCCGGGTTCTCGCGAGGCTGTCCTCTCCCCGGAGGCTCTTGGTGGGCAGGAAGAAGTCCTCCCGGGGGACCTCCAGCACCCCGACCCGGTCCGGCGGAAGCAGGCCCGAGAGGTGCTGGTTCAGCATCTCGTGGGATGCGGTCTCGACCTGGCGGTCCCCCACCGCGACCTTCTTGCCGGTGTAGAGGGTCCGGGGGAGGTCGGGGCGGATCGCGGCCAGGTCCACCAGGTTCGTGTTGAGGTGCCCGAGGCGGAACCGCGGTCGGCCGTCGGGGTCCCGGGCGTCGGCGACCTCCGGCGGGCAGACCGAGTACTCGATGACCTCGATGCGGCCCGTACCGGCGTGGCGGACCACCAGGCCGACCTTCTCCCGGACGTGGGCCCGGGGGGCCACGGTCATCGTGAAGGCGAAACCGAAGGACCCATGGACCCCCAGGCGAGAGGGCTCGAAGGGCCGGGACCGGGCGTTGTCCACGTTGTGCATCACGAGGGTCCGGATCCCCTGCTGCCGCAGGAGGTCCCGCGGCGCCGGGCCGTCGTCGGTCCGGCAGAGGGCCCGGAAGACGCCGCCGTGGCCGTCCCCGGTCCGGACCAGGTGGCCCTCGGGGTCCACCACCAGTCGCCCCTGGGGGTCCAGGCGGGGGTGCTCCTGCTGGGGGATCAGCCGGACGAGGTCCCTGGGGAAGGATTCCCGGTAGTCCTCCTCGAGCCAGCGTCGGATGGCCCGGTCGGTCTGCCGGGAGGTCATCCAGACCACCGGCGGCAGGCGCCCGACCGCCAGACCCGCCTCCAGGGCCTCGGCCAGGAAGACCTCCAGGAAGTTCCGCCGCAGGACGGGGTAGAGGGGATACAGCCCCTTGGGCGGATGGGTGCCCAGGCGGTCCCGGAGGGCCTCGACCTCCGGGTCGCCGGCGGCCTCGGAGAAGAAGCGGGTCGCGGCCCCGCCGGCGAAGACCAGGGAGGCGACGCCCCCTTGAGCCAGGACCTGCATTCCGAGGTCGCGCCAGGAATCCCTGCGGGGGTCCTCCAGGGACAGGGCTGCGACGGGCTGCAGGTCCCCGGGGTCCCACCGGGCCGGGGGGCTCTGGAGGGCCTGTCGCAGGCCCGAGATCCAGTCCAGGTCGCAGGAGGCCAGGTCCACGATCAGGGTCTCCCAGGTCTCGGGAGGGGCATCGGGAGGCACCTGGGCCAGGGCGGGCTCCAGGAAGCCCGCCTGGTGGAGGACCTCCAGGCGCCCGAGCGTGTCGGGGTCCAGGCGATCGATCGCGATCGATGGCAGGCGGGAGAGGATCGGTGGCAGGTTCATGGCGTCCTCACTCTCCGGTGGCCAGCGGGAGGCAGCGGACGCCCTGGTCCGGGTGGACGATGCGCATCGGGGTCTCGCGGCCGGTCCGGTCCCGATAGCGACGGAAGAGGGCCTCCCGGTAGGCCTCGGCGGCCTCGCCGTCGACGACATGGACGGTGTTGCCCCCGAAGCCGGCCCCCGTGAGCCGGGCGCCGAGGCTGCCGGGCAGTCCCGTGCCGATCTCCACCAGCAGGTCCAGTTCGGGGCAGGAGACCTCGTAGTCCCGGGCCAGGGACTCGTGGGACCCCGCCAGCAGCGATGCCAGGGCCGACCCGTCCTGCCGTTTCAGGGCCTCCCGGGCCTGGAGGCACCGGTCGTTCTCGGTGACCACGTGCCGCAGGCGCTGGAAGGCCGTCTCGTCCAGGTCGGCCCGGATGGACGCCAGGTGATCCAGGGTCAGGTCCCGGGCCGTCCGGACCTCCGGGAAGGCCTTCCGGGCCACCGCCAGGCCCCGGGCGCACTCCTGTTGCCGTCGGGCGTACTCGGACCCGGCGACGGCGTGCCGGACCCCCGAGTCGGCCACCACCAGGGCCCAGGGCCCGGGGAAGGGCACCGGGTCGATGGCGAGGGTCCGGCAGTCCAGCAGCAGGGCGTGACCGGCCAGTCCGCAGGCCGAGGCCACCTGGTCCATCGCCCCACAGGGCACGCCGCAGTAGAGGTTTTCGGACCGGCGGGCCAGCCGGGCGACCTCCATCGGGGGCAGCGCCTGGCCGGCCAGGGCCGCCCCGAGGGCCGTCAGGGCCACCTGGATGGACGCCGAGGAGGAGAGGCCGCCCCCCAGGGGGACCTCGCCTCGGACCCAGACGTCGGCGCCGGGGATCGGCACGCGGGCCTCCCGGAGGGCCCAGAAGGGCCCTTCGGCGTAGGCCCACCAGGGGGGAAACCCCCCGGGGGGCTGCAGGACGTCCACCGACGACTCCCGCACCTCCTCGACGTTGCCGGACCGGATCCGGATCCGTCCGTCGGCCCGGGGAGCCGCCGCGGCCAGCGTCCGGAGGTCGATGGCCGCCGGGAAGACGAACCCCTCGTGGTAGTCCGTGTGCTCCCCGATCAGGTTGACCCGGCCGCCGGCATCGGCCACGAAGGCCGGGTCCCGGCCGAAGGCCTCCCGAAAGCCCTGTCGTGCGCGATCCCTCCACTCCATGGCATGCTCCTCAGGTCGGGAAGGGGGCCTTCCAGGCCTCCACCTCCCGGTACTCGGTGTCGAAGGAGTCCCGCTCGACCACCAGGCAGGTCCCGCCGTGGGGCCCGTCGGGACAATAGGCCGAGTGGGGGACCGTGACCAGCACCGGCCGGCCCGGCTCCAGGGGCATCTCCCGGACCCCTCCGGCCCCGTCGGAGAGGACCAGCGTGACCCGTCCCGACATCAGCAGGAAGAGTTCGGGGCAGTCGTGCCACTCCAGTTCCCGGCAGGCTCCCAGGCGGTCCTCTGGCGGGGAATAGACTCCCACCCGCCAGTGGCCCCCATCGCCGCAGAGGACCTGCCAGCGTTCGGGTTCCACCGGGACCAACGGGACGTTCGTCGGGGCGTCGGGAAAGGACGGGGGGCGGGTCGAGACGGTGCGCATGGCATCCTCCCAGCGGGGCGCCTCCGTGCTGGTGCATGGCGACCCGTCCGGGCGCCCGGGGAGGGGTCGCTGCGGGTCAGCCCTGCCGGTGAGTCCAGAGGCCCAGGGCCGTGAAGAGGGCCCCGAAGACCACCATGCCGCCGCCCCACCAGAGGCCCGGATGGAGATGGGACAGCCGGATCTCCCGGAGGTTCGTGGCATCCCCCAGGATGACCAGACCCCCATAGACGAGCAGGATCACCCCGACGAAGAACCAGATGGGCAAGGGTTCTCGCGGTTCGGACATGGACACCCTCCCGGGGCCCAGGGGCCCCCCATTTCACCAGAACCAGACGTTCAGCGCCACCAGCACCGCCAGGGACAGGGCCGCCCAGAAGGCCGGCCGGCCCCACCAGGCCACCTTGCCGTCGTCGACCGCCGGGGTCAGGCCCTTCACGAGCCCCACCAGTTCCGAGTCGGGCTTCGGGGGCGTCACCAGCGAGATCCCGATGGTCACCAGGAAACAGACGACCCAGGCCCAGGAGGCCTGCCAGAGGTTGCGGCTCATGTCCGAGGGGTTCTCGGCGAAGGTCAGCCACCGGGCCAGGTCCCCGGAGATCCACCCGAAGCGGAAGCCCAGGAAGATGGCGAAGGAGACCAGCATCCCGGCCAGCAGCCCCCAGAAGGCCCCCGCGGAGGTCGTGCGCTTCCAGAACATCCCCAGCAGCATCGTCGCGAAGAGGGGGGCGTTGACCCAGGAGAAGATGGCCTGGATGTAGTCCATGATCGTGTTGAACTGCATGGCCACGTAGGCCGTGGCCACCGACAGCAGGATGCCCACGACCGTGGTGACCCGGCCGACCCAGAGCAGGTGCGCGTCGGAGGCCTTCGGGCGGAAGATCACCCGGTAGATGTCGTAGGTCCATACGGTGTTGAAGGCGCTCACGTTGCCGGCCTGCCCGGCCATGAAGCCCGCCAGCAGCGCGGTGATGCCCAGGCCCACAAGGCCGGTGGGGTAGTAGCGGGCGATCAGCAGGGGCAGCGCCGCGTCGTTCCAGACCTTGCCCGGGTTCTGGGGGTCCTCCGGGAGGTGGAAGCCGCTGGCCGGGTCCATGCCCAGTTTGTAGGCCACCAGACCCGCCACCACGACGATGAACGGCAGCGCCATCTTGAAGAAGGAGGCGGTGATGGGCGTCAGCCGGGCAGACCGGAGGTCCTTGCTGCTGAAGGCCCGCTGCACGACCAGGAAGTCCGTGGTCCAGTAGCCGAAGGACAGCACGAACCCGAGGCCCATCGCGAGGCCCAGCCAGGTGACTCCCATGGCGTTCTGGGAGGGGTCCCCGGTGGTCGCCCAGAGGGAGGTCATCGTCGCCGGCAACTGGTCCATCAGGTGGGCCGGCCCGCCGATCTCCACGAGGCCCAGGATCGACACCAGGAAGAGCCCCGCCCAGATCAGGAAGAACTGGACGATCTCGGTGAAGATCGCGCTCAGGAGGCCCCCGAGGGTGATGTAGCAGC